>Ga0180031_1243380_pt1 | contig 30367 bp, 36 predicted proteins | sample BioBRNtimezero_2_FD_146429 | JGI IMG/M metagenome (GOLD analysis project Ga0180031, IMG submission 146429) | Anaerobic biogas reactor microbial communites from Seattle, Washington, USA - Biogas_R2-B RNA time zero (Metagenome Metatranscriptome) | ecosystem: Engineered > Bioreactor > Anaerobic >...
AGATCTATTCCGGCTTTCTCCAGAATAGCCTTGGATGCAGACCTTCCGATTCCGTAAACATAGGTCAAAGCAATTTCGATGCTTTTACCGTTTGGAATATCGACTCCTGCTACACGAGCCACGTTATGACCCCCTTATAATTACAAAAAATAAATTCAGATTGCAAATTAGAAAATTCGTTCACCCAATTTCCGCTTATCAACCCTGACGCTGTTTGTGCTTGGGATTCTTTCCGCATATTACCCGCACAACGCCTTTCCTTTTGATAATTTTGCATCCGTTACAGATTTTCTTTACTGATGCACGCACTTTCAAGATTACACCCCTTTACTTATATCTGTAAGTAATTCTTCCACGTGTCAAATCGTAAGGTGATAATTCGACCAGAACTTTATCACCTGGAAGGATTCGAATATAATTCATTCGCATCTTGCCCGAAATATGGGCGAGTATTTCATGCTTATTTTCCAACATCACCTTAAATGAAGCATTGGGCAGTGTTTCAGTGATTGTCCCCTCTACCTGTATCGAATCATTCTTCGCCATATCTATTTATTCACTAACGGCAGCACCTAAAACCTCCTGCCGCGTAATTTCCCTTTCTTCATAAATCCTTCATAATTACGCATCTGCAGATGCGATTCGAGCTGCTGAAGAGTATCCAGTGCAACTCCGACAACGATTAGAACACTTGTCCCGCCAAAGTAGAAATTAACCTTCATTGCTCCCATCAAAAGGAACGGAGCAACCGCAATGAACGCCAGAAAAACTGACCCGGGAAGTGTTATACGTGTTAAAACGTTATCCAGAAATTCAGCAGTCTTTTTTCCAGGTCTGATTCCGGGAATGAAACCTCCGGATCTCTTGAGATTATCAGCGATATCAAGTGGATTAAATATAATGGCTGTGTAGAAGTAAGTAAAGAAAATGATCAGCAACGCAAAACTCAGAGAATAAAGAACCCCTCCAGGTGCAAACCATCTGAATAAATCTTCCATAATAACTGATTCAGGAAAAAAGCTGCGAATCATTCCAGGAAAAGTCATTATAGATGATGCAAAAATAATCGGAATTACTCCAGCCATGTTTAATCTCAATGGCAGAACAGTATTCTGTCCGGCATACATCTTGTTGCCGACAACTTTCTTAGGTGTCTGGATTGGAATACGCCTTGTTGCCTGAGTCATCATAACTATAAAAGCCGTCATACCTATGATTACCGCAAGAATCAATATTTCCATTAACGGATGACGAGTACCGGCAATAATCTGCTGAATTTCAGACAAAACGGCATCCGGCAACTGAGCAATAATACCGATGAAAATTATCAGGGAAATACCGTTTCCCAGACCACGGTTAGTTATCTGCTCGCCCAGCCACATGATAAGCATGGTGCCGGTTGTTAAACTGACAGTCGTCAGCAGTGTGAATTTTATTCCAGCTAGTGATGGATTTACGGCTCGTATTCCTGTTTCTGGAGAAGTAATACTCTGAAGGAAAATACTGATACCGACGGCCTGAACGATTGAAAGAAGCACAGTTCCGTAACGGGTATACTGTGTCAGCTTCTTGCGTCCTTCCCCGCCCTCTTTCTGGAGTTTGTGGAAGTAAGGGAAAACCGTCCCTAAGAGCTGAATGATAATTGAAGCACTGATATAAGGCATAATACCGAGCGCAAAAACTGTCACCCTCTTGAACGCACCACCAACGAACATGTCATAAAGTCCGAACAGCGAGTTTTGAGACTGCGCCAAAAAGTCGGACAATACTCTTGGATCAATTCCAGGAGTAGGTACATGCCCGCCGACCCGGTAAACAAATACGATAAAGAGCGTAAAAAGGATACGCTTCTTTAACTCCGGAATTTTGAATATGTTCTTGAAAGTCTCAAGCACGACTTACGACCTCAGCTTTCCCTTTAGCTTTTTCTATTTTTTCTCTTGCAGTTTTGGAAAAAGAATGCGCCTTCACCGCAACTGCCTTCGTTAATTCCCCATTACCAAGGATCTTCACCGGCTTGTCCACTTCATGGATAAGCCCCAGCTCATGGAGATACTCAACTGTAATCTCTTTGCCGGTATTCTCTACAGTTTCCAGACTTCCAACATTCACTATCTGATACTCAACTTTGAAAGGACTTATAAAGCCACGTTTAGGAATTCTCCTCGTGATTGGATTCTGGCCGCCTTCAAAATAAAGTTTTTCTTTAGACCCGCTGCGTGCCCGGTCACCATTGTTTCCTTTTCCGGCTGTTGATCCAGATCCGCTTCCAGTACCCCGTCCTATTCTTTTTGCGACTTTCCTGGCTCCCTCAGCCGGCTTAAGCTCATTTAATTTCAGCATGTCATTCTCCATCCACTTCTTCAACTTGCACCAAATGGATTACTTTTTTAATCATCCCGCGAACGCTCGGAGTATCGTCATGAACGATACTTTTGCGGATTTTTTTTAACCCCAGCGCACGAACAGTACGCTTCTGATCTTCCAGCATACCGATTGTGCTTCGAACCTGTGTAACTTTCAACTTCTTAGCCATCACTGTCACCTTTCAATCATGCACCAGTGGTTACAGGAACCTGACGAAGACTACGAATCTGTTCACGTGTCTTCAACATGAGTAAACCTTTAAGAGTTGCTTTGACAACATTATGGGCATTAGTCGTACCCAGACATTTAGTCAGAATGTTCTTTATCCCGGCCAGTTCAAGAACAGCTCTGGCTGGTCCGCCGGCAATGACACCAGTTCCAGGCGCTGCCGGTTTGAGAACGATTCTTCCTGCTCCAAAATGACCTATCACTTCATGAGGTATAGTTCCGTCAACGATGCTTACATGTACCAGATTTTTCTTGGCATTCTCTACGGCTTTTCGTATCGCCTCTGTAACATCGTTTGCTTTACCCATTCCAATTCCGATTGTGCCGTTGCCATCGCCAACAGTCACAATAGCATTGAAACCAAATCGCCGTCCCCCTTTGACCACCTTGGCAACCCTGCTCACTGCCACTAAACGGTCTGTCAGTTGGGATTCACCGCCGCTTGAAAACATCTCTTCTTTATTCAACCCACAATCCCCTTTCGCTACTCAGAAAGCCAGCCCTTTACCGCGGGCAGCTTCAGCCAGGGCTTTCACCCGGCCATGAAAAAGATATCCCTTCCTGTCAAATACTACAGCAGTAACACCCTTTTCTTTAGCCTGCTCAGCCAGCATTTCACCAATCATCTTGGAAATTTCTGTTTTTGTAACTTTTTTTGCCCGCTAATTTCTGGGCAAATTCCTTACCTCTGCTGCCAACCTCGACTATTGTTCTGCGGCTCTGATCATCAATGATCTGTGCGTAAATGTGATTTAAGCTTCGACGCACACAAAGACGGGGCCGCTCCGGAGTCCCGGCGATTGATTTACGAACTCGCTCGGCTCTGCGTTTACGTTCAATAAGTCTTCTTTCAGAATTATTCATCTCAATTTGCTCCAATAAATGATCTTATTTACCCGCAGTCTTTCCAGCTTTTCTTCTGATATTCTCACCCAGATACTTTATCCCTTTGCCTTTATAGGGCTCCGGAGGTCTAATGCGTCTGATTTCCGCTGCGACTTTACCGACAATTTCCTTGTCTATCCCCTCAACGGTAACCTTTGTGCCGCCTTCGACTGTAAAGGTGATTCCCTTGGGTGCCTTAAAAAATTTGGGTCCGGAAAAACCGGCGAAAACATTCAAATCCTTGCCTTTAAGCTCCGCCTTGTATCCCACACCGACAATTTCAAGCATTATCTTATAGCCTTCAGAAACTCCAATTACCATATTGTCAATGAGTACTTTATAGAGCCCCCACAGAGCCTTGACATTTTCACTCTCGATAGCAGGTGAAACTGTGACCTGATTGTCTTTAGATTCTATTTTCAGGTCCCTGGGAAATTCACGGGAAAGAGTCCCCTTACTTCCCTTGACCTCGATCTTTTGCCCGACAATAGACACCTGTACCCCACCTGGTATCTTGACTGGTACTTTTCCTATGCGCGACAAGTTTTACTCCTTTATTATTATCAGATTCTTCCAGCCATCAGAAGGTTACCAGACTATTCCGATCACCTCACCGCCGACATTCATCTTGCGGCAGTCTTTGTCGGTCATCACACCTTTTGATGTAGAAACGATAGCGACTCCCATCCCGTTAAGGATTTTGGGAACCTGCTGTGCACCTTTATACTGTTTGCGTCCGGGTGTGCTGATTCTTTTAATCCCCTGAATTGAACTGCGCTGCTCATCATCATACTTGAGCAGAATCTTAATAGTCCCCTGCTTGCCTTCTTCTGTGACGAAAGCATACTTGTTTATGAAATGATTCTCGAACAGAATGCGTGTAATCTCTTTCTTGAGATTTGAGGCAGGCAGATTCACAGTGCGTTTTTTTGCCTGTATGGCATTCCGTATACGATTGAACATGTCAGCGATTTGATCAGTCAACATCCCTAATCCCTTTCTTCACGTTTACCAGCTGGCTTTCACCACACCTGGAATTTCACCCTTCAAAGCCATTTCCCGAAAACAGATTCTGCAGAGACCAAAGTCACGAATAAAAGCACGGGGCCTGCCGCAACGTCTGCACCTGGTATACTTACGGGTTGAAAACTTCGGTTTTTTTCTGCTTTTTTCTATTAATGCTTTCTTTGCCACGTCGATTTCTCCTGCGTTATTTCCGGAAAGGCATTCCCAACTGTTCAAGGAGTGCCAAGCCTTCATCATTATTACCAGCGGATGTACAAATACAGATATCCATCCCGGAAATTTTGGAAACTTTGTCACGATCTATTTCCAGAAAGACGATCTGTTCCTTTACTCCCATAGTGTAATTACCTCTTCCGTCAAAAGATTTCCTTGACAGTCCGCGGAAATCCCGGATTCGGGGTATGGTAATTGAAACCAGACGGTCAAAGAACTCCCACATACGATCCTGACGGAGAGTAACTTTGCATCCAATAGGCATGTTTTCCCTGAGTTTAAAATTTGAGATCGCTTTGCGGGCGCGTGTGACTACAGGTTTCTGGCCAGTGATCTCACGAAGACACATTACCGCTTCGTCAACCAACTTTGCATCGGTAACCGCATCACCTACACCCATATTCAAGACAATCTTCTCAAGCTTAGGGACCTGATTCACGTTTTTGTAACCGAATTTCTTCATGAGCTCAGGGACCGCAGTTTTTAAATATGCCTGCTTTAACCTTGGAGCCTGTTTTGTTCCTGTACTCACTCTATCAACTCCTTAGCCTTTTTGGAAAACCTTACCCTTTTGCCTCCCTCAAGGATGCTTACACCGATACGGGTAGGTTTGCCGGTTTTCGGACACACAAGCATAATGTTTGAAAGAGCAATAGATGCCTCTTTCTCCATTATTCCACCCTGCTGATTCTTGGGGTTGGGCTTGGTGTGCCTTTTGATCATATTGATACCTTCAACAATAGCCCTGTTCTTTTCGGGAATAACTCTCAGGATCTTTCCGGTCTTTCCCTTATATTCACCGGAGATCACCTGAACGATGTCATTCTTCCGCAGCCTTAATGCCATAATATAAATCTCCTCAATCCTTAAAGAACTTCCGGTGCCAGAGAAACTATTCTCATGAACTTTTTCTCACGAAGTTCACGAGCAACCGGCCCAAAAATACGGGTTCCCTTCGGTTCTCCAGTGTCATTAATTATCACTGCAGCATTATCACTGAAACGGATACAGGTACCATCCTTACGTCCGTACTCTTTTTTGGTTCTGACAATTACAGCTTTGGCCACAGTACCTTTTTTGACAGCACCGTTAGGGAGAGCATCTTTAACAGAAACAACGATAACGTCTCCGACAGTGGCGTAACGCCTGCTGGTCCCACCTAAAACTCTGATACACTCAACTTTCTTTGCGCCGGAATTGTCGGCAACGTTCAACCATGTTTCTTCCTGTATCATATCTTCCTCTACTTGCTTATTTTATCTCACAAGAGACTATTTTGCTTTTTCCAGAATCTCCCCAACACGCCATCTTTTGGTTTTTGATAACGGCCGGGTTTCGATGATCTTTACAGTATCACCAATTTTACTTTCATTCTTTTCGTCATGAGCAACATATCTGGTACTGGTTCTTACAATTCTTCCATAGACCGGGTGCATGAAGTTACGTTCAATCTTCACCACTACGCTCTTGTCCATCTTGTCACTAACGACAACACCTATACGTTCTTTACGATTATTTCTTTCAGCCATTCTCATTCCCTATTCTTTGGAACAGAACTATACGTTTCCTGTTTTATTTCTTCTCAGAAACGCCCCTGGGTTCAGCCTTTTCATTCATAATAGTCTTTGCTCTGGCAATATCACGTCTTACATGGCGCAACTGCAAAGGGTTTGCAAGCTGCCCCATTTTTGCCTGAAAGCGAAGATTGAAAAGCTCTTCTTCCCAGCCGTCAATTTTCTTGGTTAATTCCTCAGGTGATAAATCACGAATTTCTTTTGTTTTCATTATCATTTACACCTTATTTCTCTATTTCAACGATTCTGGCAGGTATAGGAAGCTTCTGAGCAGCAAGACGCAGTGCTTCTTTTGCGGTCTCTTCCTTTACACCAGCCATTTCAAACATGACTGTTCCCGGCTTCACGACAGCTACCCAGCCTTCAGGAGCCCCTTTACCCTTACCCATACGGGATTCAGCAGGATGTTTAGTATAAGGCTTGTCTGGAAAAATACGAATCCATATTTTTCCACCCCTTTTGATGAAACGGGTCATAGCAATACGAGCCGCTTCAATCTGCCTGTTATCTATCCATCCCGGCTGCAGAGCCTGGAGACCGAATTCTCCGAAATCGATCTTATTGCAACGGGTAGCGAGTCCCCTCATCCGCCCGCGCTGTGTCTTTCTCCACTTTACTTTCTTCGGTGACAGCATCTCTCTAAAACCTCCTACGCATGCACGCCTTCGCCGGTTTTGGCAGGCTGCTTCTCAGTACGGTTGATTACTTCGCCTTTACAGATCCAGACCTTGACACCCACACACCCGTAGGTAGTGTGCGCAGTCGCTGTCGCATAATCAATATCCGCTCTTAAAGTATGCAGCGGTATTCTACCCTCTTTGTAGGTTTCAGTTCTGGCTATCTCAGCACCATTCAAACGTCCTGAAATCTGGACCTTAATCCCCTCAGCGCCCATACGCATGGCTGTTGAGATTGATTTCTTAGTTGCTTTTTTATAAGAAACCCTCTTCTCAACCTGACGCGCAATATTATCTGCGACAAGCTGTGAATCCATTTCAGGTTTTTTGACTTCACGGATGTTGATCTGTATTTCTTTTTGAGTTAGATGCTGAAGCTCACCCTTGAGTCTTTCAACTTCCTCACCCTTTTTTCCGATTACGATTCCGGGTCTGGATGTATGAATCCCGATAGTAACCCTTTTGGCAGTACGCTCAATTTCAAGCGCAGCAATGCCACCATGTTCAAGCCTCTTCTTAAGGTAATTACGAATAAGAAGATCTTCATAAAGATAGTCTGGAAAGCGCTCTTTAGCGAACCAGTTTGAAAACCAGGAACGGGTTATACCTAATCTCAACCCTACCGGATTTGTTTTCTGACCCACAACTCCTCCTGTTAATTAGCAACCGTAACAGTTACATGACACATGCGTTTCAAGATCTGTGAAGCGCGTCCCTGTGCACGCGGACGAAACCGCTTCATCACAGGCCCTTCATCTACCTGAATCTCTTTAATACGGAGTTCATCAACGTCAATTGCTGCATCCGTATGCTTACTCTGCAAGTTGGCGACAGCTGACTTAAGCAACTTGGCTATATCAGTAGCAACCTTCTTGTTTATATTCAGATCCAGAAGACCTAATGCATCTCCAACCATCATTCCCCGAACCGCATCCGCCACCAGACGGGTTTTTCTTGCCGTCGAACGCAGATAACGCACTGTAGCTTTCGATTCCACGATTCCTCCTCAGCCCTATTTCTTAACAGCTGCAGTTTTGTCGGTTTTGGCAGCACCACTATGACCACGAAACTGACGGGTCGGTGAAAACTCCCCCAACTTATGTCCCACCATATTTTCTGAAACATAAACAGGGATGAACTTGTTCCCATTGTGTACTGCGAATGTATGACCTACAAACTCGGGAAGTATGACCGAACGACGCGACCAGGTTTTAATCACTTTTTTCTGACCTGCCTTGTTCGCCTCATCGACCTTCTTCGAGAGATGGCCATCAACAAACGGACCTTTTTTTATTGAACGCGACATACTTATCCTCTTCCTTTACTTCGACCTGCGTCGCACAATATATTTGCCTGATATTTTACGCGGATTGCGGGTCTTTAAGCCCTTGGCTTTCTGGCCCCATGGAGAAACAGGATGTCCTCCTCCAGATGTCTTTCCTTCTCCACCACCCATTGGATGATCAATCGGGTTCATTGCAACACCACGCACAGTAGGACGAAATCCCAGATGACGCTTACGTCCAGCTGAACCTATTACCATGTTCATGTGCTCAGGATTACTTACCTGACCGATTGTTGCCATACATGTTTCCCTTACATTCCGAACCTCACTTGAGGGGAATTTCAGTTGAACCATCTGATTCTCTTTAGCAACAATTTCAGCATAAGCACCAGCGCTGCGGGCGATCTGACCACCTTTGCTTTCGAGAAGCTCAATATTATGAACCTGCATTCCCAGCGGAATGTTCTTAAGCTGCATGCAGTTTCCTTCTGCAATCTCGGTCTGCTCAGCTGAAACGACCTTCATTCCGGCTTTCATATTAGAAGTTGCCAGAATATATCTGCGTTCACCATCCTGATATTTAATCAATGCGATGAAAGAAGAACGGTTAGGATCATACTCGATTGTTTCAACTATTCCCGGGATGTTGAATTTGTTACGTTTAAAATCAACGATCCTGTAAAAACGCTTGTGACCGCCACCTCTGTGTCTGACGGTAATGACACCGCGATTGTTCCTACCGTTAGTCTTTGTCTTGGATTCAAGCAAAGGCTTATAAGGTGTATCAGTTGTGATCTGATCAAACTTATTGGTAGATTTGTACCTTAAAGTTGGTGTCAACGGTTTGTAAGTCTTTATTGCCATATATAAACTCCACTTCCTCTATTAAACTTTAGGGGTTCAAACCTCACCAAACTTTGCAATCGTCTGCCCTTCCTGGATCTTTATAATAGCTTTCTTCCAGTCGGGTTTGTAACCGGCGGAACGCCCCATACGCTTCTTTTTCCCATTTACAACCATCGTGTTGACTGAGACAACCGAAACTCCGAAAAGCTTTTCAACAGCCACTTTAATCTGTGGCTTTGTGGCTGTACGTAAAACTTCAAAAACGTACTTGTTCTGAGTTTCTCTCTGAGTAGTGTTCTTCTCAGTAATTGATGGATATCTGATTATTGAATGATACTTACTCACAGTGCCACCGCCTCTTGTACTTTACCGATCAACCGTTCATCACCGAATATGATATTCTCGTTTGAGAGAATGTCATACGCATTGATCTCAGCAACCGGCCTGATTTCAAGGTCTTTAATATTCCGGCCTGAAAGGAAAACATTCTTTCCTTCCTTTTCAATTATCAGTAAATTCTTCTTTCCTGAAACTGAAAGGGCTTTCAACATATCAACTATGGTTTTTGTCTTTGGTTCCTGACAGCTGATACTTTCTACAACCAGCACTTTTTCATCTTTAGCTCTTGATGAGAGTGCAGATGTAAGTGCAAGTCTGCGCATTTTCTTTGGTATCAAAGAATAATAATCGCGTGGTTCGGGACCATGTGCCTTACCTCCACGAACCCAGACCGGTGAAGTGTTTGACCCGGCGCGAGCTCTACCGGTTCCCTTCTGTCTCCATGGTTTTCTTCCGCCTCCACTTACCTCCGCACGGGTCTTTGTTTTTGCAGTACCCTGACGCTGATTAGCGAGGTATTGAGTAACCACCTGATGCAGCAGACTTTCATTGACCTCTGCACCGAAGACAGCTTCCGGCAGATCTATCTGCCCTTTAACTGTTCCATCCTGCTGGTATAATTTTGCCTTCATTATAGTATTCATCCTGGAAATAACGTGCTACCTTGATCCATTTTTCTTTATATAAACATAACCGCTTGTACGGCCCGGAATGGCACCTTTTACAAACACGAGACCGGCATCTTTATCAAGACCAACAACTTCCAGCTTTTTAACAGTCCTCTGCGCATTACCGTATTGCCCTGACATTTTCAGACCAGGAAATATTCTGGCCGGATATGAATTCGCACCGACAGAGCCACGCTCACGAACGTTTGTATTACCATGCGATTCACGTCCGCGCTGGAAATTGTACTTTTTGATAGTACCGGCATGACCGCGCCCTTTTGTTATCCCGGTTACATCAACGAACTTGATGTTTTCCAGAACTTCAATACCCACACGCTGTCCCGGTTTTAATTCCTCTTCAGCAGAATCCAATTTGAATTCCTTTATAACACGGGATAAAACCGCACCATTTTTTTTCAAATGGCCCAGAAGAGGCTTAGTCATCTTTCTCTCAGCAACTTCGTCAAAACCCAGTTGAACTGCTGAATAACCATCTTTTTCGGAGGTCTTGAGCTGGTGTACGACATTATTGCCGGCCTGAATTACAGTGACCGACATCGCCTTTCCAGCCTCGTTAAACATCCTCGTCATTCCAACTTTTTTACCAATCAAACCCTGCATATTACACCCGTTTTTTAAGGATACTGTTTCAGGCCTCTTATACTTTGATCTCTACATCAACACCCGCAGGCAAATCCAGTTTCATCAGAGAATCGACTGTCTGCGGAGTCGACTCGAGAATATCAATGAGTCTCTTGTGAATACGAGTCTCAAACTGCTCCCTTGACTTTTTGTTGACATGCGGAGAACGCAGTACCGTGTATACCGTCTTTTCGGTAGGCAGAGGTATTGGCCCGGAAATGCGAGCACCAGTACCTTTGGCCGTACGTACGATATCAGACGCCGACTTGTCCAGAATATTGTGATCAAACGATTTTAAACGAATCCTTATTCTTTCGCCCGGCATGAATCTATGCTCCTTTTCTTCATCTTCATCTTCATCTTTTTTCCGTTATATTCTGCCAATTCGCCTCAGTATCTCTTCCTGAACAGCTTTTCCGGCAACCTCGTAACGGTCAAATTGCATTGTATAAATAGCTCTTCCCTGTGTCAGGGATCTAAGCGCAGTTGCATAACCAAACATTTCGGATAATGGAGCCTCTCCATCAACCACTTGAGCGTCCTTACGATGAGAAATTCCGATAATTTTTCCCCGCCTTCCGTTCAAGTCGTTTATGACCGACCCCATAAATTCGGAAGGAACCACAATCTCAATTTTCATCACAGGCTCAAGAATTGCAGGCGATGCTTTTGCACAGGCCTGCTTAAAGGCCATAGTACCCGCAATTTTAAACGACATTTCAGTGGAATCTTCTTCACTGAAAGCTGCATCTTTCAGAGTTATTTTTATCCCCGCCTGCTGGAACCCTGAATACATTCCCCCACCAGTGGATTCCTCAATACCTTGTCGAATCGCTGATACAAAAACAGGTGGAATAACGGTCTCAGCCAAAGTACTTATAAACTGTATGCCTTTTGATGCATCTACAGATTCAACTGTTATTACTACCTTGGCATACTGACTTTTTCCGGCAATAAGCTGAGAAAATTCAAAGTCTTCAACAGCCCTGGAAGTTATCGTTTCTTTATAGGAAACCTGAGGATTTCCTACATGAACACCAACATTGAATTCCCGTATTAATCGGTCAACCAGAATTTCGAGATGAAGCTCACCCATACCGGATATGAGCCTCTGTCCTGTCTCAGAATCGGTTTTTACCTTGCAGGTTGGATCTTCGTCGACCAACCGCTGAATTGCTGCATTTAATTTTTCCTCATCAGCAGTACTTTTCGGTTCTATGGATCTCCAAAGAACCGGTTCTGGAAAAACCATTCTTTCATAAACTATAGGAAAATCCGGATCACAGAGGGTATCACCCGTAGTTGTATCCTTCAACCCTACCAGAGCCACTATATCTCCTACCTGCATAATCTGCTCTGCATGTCTTCTATTAGAGTGCATTCGGAATATGCGGGTAACTTTCTCTTTTGTTTTTGTGCGAGGATTAATATAACTGTCTTTAAAACCAGCTCTGCCTGAATAAACCCTGGCATAAGATAAATTTCCAACATGTGTGTCTGAAGCTGTTTTAAAGACAATAGCAGAAAAAGGCTGCTTAAGATCAGGTAATCGCTCCTTTTTCTCCCCCGTAGATGGATCTGCACCTTTTATAGAACCACGATCCAACGGAGATGGAAGGAATTCGACAACAGCATTAAGCACCTGTTGAATTCCCTTGTTTTTAAAGGCTGACCCACAAAGCACTGGGCAGATCTTGTTCTCAAGAACCGCAACCCTTATTGCATTGACTATCAACTCAGCACTGACCGGTTTCTCCTCAAGAACCTGATGCATAAGATCATCATTAAAGTCAACAACGTGCTCAAGCATCTGTTCTCTCTGTAACCTTGCCTGCTCCAGCTCATTCTGAGGTATTTCCTCTTCCAGAACTTTTACACCGAGCGACTCTTCATCGTATCGGTAAGCCTTCATACGAATCAGATCTATTACTCCCTCAAACTGATCTTCTTTTCCAAGGGGGATCTGAACCGCCACAGGCCTGGCCGCAAGCTTCTTCTTCATTTCATCAATGACATTGAAGAAATCGGCTCCAATTCTATCCATTTTATTAACAAAGGCGATTCGGGGAACGTTGTACTTGTCGGCTTGACGCCAAACAGTCTCAGACTGGGGTTCTACGCCTCCAACCGAATCGAACACGGCAACTGCGCCATCCAGAACTCTCAAAGAACGCTCTACTTCAATTGTAAAATCCACATGCCCGGGAGTATCGATAATATTTATCCGATGTTCTCTCCAGGAACAGGTAGTCGCTGCTGAAGTGATAGTAATACCTCGTTCACGCTCCTGTATCATCCAGTCCATGACTGCATTACCGTCATGAACCTCACCCATTCTATGCAGTATCCCGGCAAAAAACAGGATACGCTCAGTTGTAGTGGTCTTGCCCGCATCGATATGGGCCATGATGCCGATATTTCTGATTTTATCAAGAGAAACTGGTTCTTCCATATTAAACCCTATCAGCATCGCCATCCTGTATTAAAAGACCACTACAGGAAAATCAAAGAACATCTCACTACCAGCGGAAATGCGCGAACGCCTTGTTCGCCTCCGCCATCTTGTGAGTATCAATCTTCTTTCTGACCGCACCGCCTTCATTCTTTGATGCCTGAATGAATTCATTGGCCAGTTTTTCAGCCATATTCTTTTCGGACCGCTCTTTTGAATAGTTAATAAGCCAGCGAATCGCCAAAGAAGCTCTTCTCTCAGCCGGAACCTCGATTGGAACCTGATAGTTAGCACCACCGATACGGCGAGACTTTACTTCAAGAACAGGCTTAACATTTTCAATAGCTTTCTTGAACACTCCCATTCCATCCTGACCAGTACGCTCTGTAATCAGATCGATAGCATCGTAGAAGACACCCTCAGCAAGACGCTTCTTTCCGCACCTTACCACGTTGTTCACGAACTGGGTAACCAGCGTGCTGTTGAATTTCGGATCAGGAACGAGATCTTTCTTTACTGCTTTCCTTCTTCTTGACATATTGATCCCTTATTTCTTTGGACGCTTTACACCGTATTTTGAACGACTGCGCTTGCGATCCGCAACACCTTGCGTATCGAGAGCACCGCGAATGATATGGTAACGCACCCCGGGGACATCTTTTACACGACCACCCCGGATCAACACAATCGAATGTTCCTGAAGATTGTGACCTTCTCCAGGAATGTAGGCATTCACTTCCATATGGTTCGTCAAACGTACACGAGCCACCTTCCGCAGTGCGGAATTAGGCTTTTTGGGAGTAGTTGTAAACACTCGCGTACAAACGCCGCGACGCTGTGGGCACTGATGCAAAGCCGGAGACTTGCTCCTGTTTTGCGGGCTCGTTCGCCCTTTACGAATAAGTTGACTGATCGTAGGCACCTGTCATCCTCCAAATAAAAGACAGTCTCATAAAATAATAATTAGAAATCAAAAATCAAACAGATTTAGAAAACATTTATTAAAATTGTTCACCAATATCTACAAAATCTTCATTTGTATCATGTTCCTCAACCGAAGATGTCTCAGTTTCCAGGTTTTTTACCCTTAAACTGCGGTAAATCCTGGATCCGGTACCTGCAGGGATAAGGTTACCCATGATCAGATTTTCTTTAAGCCCGTTGAGCTTATCGACCTTTCCTTCGACAGCAGCCTTTGAGAGAACCTTTGTAGTCTCCTGGAACGATGCTGCGCTCAGGAACGACTCGGTAGTTAAAGAGGCTTTTGTGATACCCAGCAGCAGCGGTTTGAATGTAGCAGGCTCACCGCCTTCTGCAATCACCCGTTCGTTAGCTTCACGGAGTCTCTTTTTCTCCACATCGTCACCTTCAAGGAATTCTGTATCACCTGCTTTTTCAATTCTTACTTTCCGAAGCATCTGAGCAACGATTACTTCAACATGCTTATCGTTAATAGTTACACCCTGCAAACGATAAACAGCCTGTATTTCGTCGAGCAGATACTGCTGAACTGCATTTTCTCCCTTAATTCTGAGAATATCATGCGGATCGATAGAGCCTTCGCTCAGACGGTCTCCAGCTTTGACTCTGTCACCCTCGTGAACGCGCAGATGTTTTCCAAGAGGAATAAGATAATCTCTTGCTTCACCCTGCTCATCCCTGACAGTAACTTTTCTGCTTCCACGCTCGTTCTCTCCGAATTCAACAAATCCGTCAATTTCCGTAACAACAGCCGCATCCTTGGGCCTGCGTGCTTCGAAGAGTTCAGCGACTCTGGGCAGACCGCCTGTAATATCACGTGTCTTACTGCTTTCTCGGGGGATCTTGATTATAACATCACCTTCTTTGACTTCCGCACCTTCCCTGAACTGCAGATATCCACCTGTAGGAACAGAGATGTTTGCGACTCGTTTATCATCCTCACCCATAATCTGAATATGTGGGTGCAAACGACGTTCGCGATGTTCAACTACAACAAGATTCGTTATCCCGGAACGCTCGTCATAAAGCTCTTGAACGGTTTCACCTTCGACGATATCGTGGAAATGAATTTTTCCGCCCTTAGTTGCGAGAATGACGTTATTATAGGGATCCCACTCAAAAAGGGTCTGTCCTTTGGTAACCTTCTGCCCATCATCTACTTTCATAAATGAGCCGTACGGAATATTATAGCGATATCTTTCACGTTCCTGTTCGTCATATACAATCATTTCTCCAGAGCGATTCATGACGACCAGACCATTCGGATTTGAAACAGTTTCAGTGTTCACCATCTTGACATAACCGTCAATTTTGGTTACTTCCTTTGACTGGGCGATAAGACGTGAAGCGGTACCACCGATATGGAAAGTACGGAGTGTGAGCTGAGTACCGGGTTCACCGATACTCTGGGCAGCCATAATACCGATAGCCTCTCCTATTTCCACAGGTTTTCCGGTTGCCAGATTGCGTCCATAACACTTCTTACAGACACCGAAGGGTGCATCGCAGGTCAATACAGAGCGGATCATAAGCGATTCGACACCTGCACTTTCAATTCTCTTTGCCAAATTCTCATCGATAAGAGTGTTTACAGGACAGATAAGCTCTTCTGTGACCGGATCATAAACATCTTCCTGGGTAACACGACCGGCAATGCGCGTTGAGAGTGCTTCCATGACTTCATCACCCTCACGAAGTTCCTCGATCTCGATTCCCTTGGATGTACCGCAGTCTTCATCGTAAACAACCACATCCTGCACTACGTCAACCAAACGACGTGTAAGATATCCTGCGTCTGCGGTTTTCAGAGCCGTATCTGCAAGACCTTTACGGGCACCATGAGTGGAGATGAAGTATTCAAGCACAGTCAGACCATCTTTGAAGTTTGAGATAATCGGGTTTTCGATAATCTCACCGACTGCACCGGTGATCTTTTTCTGCGGTTTCTGCATCAATCCACGCATACCGGCAAGCTGCTTGATCTGATCTTTACTTCCACGAGCCTGAGAATCCATCATGATGTAAACAGGATTGAATCCTTCCTTGTCACGCGCGAGGTGATCGTGCATGATATCGGCAACCATGCTGGTTGTATGTGTCCAGAGGTCGATAAGCTTGTTATATCTTTCACCTTCAGTGATAATACCGCGGTCATACTGCTTGCGGATTCTGTTTACTTCTTCCATAGTTTTGGCAACGATTTCCTTTTTCTCCTGAGGAACAACCAGGTCCTCGGCGCCAAAAGTGATACCTGCCCTTGTGGCATACTCATATCCCAGAGCTTTAATATCATCAAGAAATTTACAGGTTACCTTCGTACCCTTTTGTTTGTAAACTTCTTCCACAAGAGCCTGTATTCTCTTTTTGTTAAGCAGGTCATTATAGAACGGCATATCCTCCGGCAGAGCCGTATTGAGAATTACACGACCAGGTGTAGTTTCAATCAATTGACCTTTAATACGAACTTTAACCTTGGCATGAAGGTCAAGCTGCTTGTCTGCGAGAGCATGATGCACTTCTTCCGGATTGCAGAATGCACGGCCTTCTCCCTTGCGATTGACAGACATTTTTGTCAAATAATAAATTCCAAGCACTATGTCCTGTGTCGGAGTCATCACCGGATGTCCTGATGCAGGGCTCAGAAGGTTATTTGCGCTGAGCATCAGGAAACGGCATTCAAGCTGAGACTCAAAAGACAGAGGCACATGTACAGCCATCTGGTCACCATCGAAGTCAGCATTGAAAGCTGTACATACCAGAGGATGCAGTCTGATGGCTTTTCCTTCAACCAGCACCGGGAAAAAGGCCTGGATACCCAGTCGGTGAAGTGTCGGAGCACGGTTCAGAAGAATCGGGTGATCCTTGATAACTTCTTCAAGGATATCCCAGACTTCAGGACGTTCTTTTTCAACAAATTTTTTGGCACTCTTGACAGTCTGAACCAGTCCTCTTTCTTCAAGTTTCTGGATTACAAACGGTTTGAAAAGCTCCAGAGCCATCATCTTGGGAAGACCGCACTGATGAATCTTAAGTTCCGGTCCTACAACAATAACACTACGTCCGGAATAGTCTACACGCTTTCCAAGAAGGTTCTGACGGAAACGGCCCTGTTTTCCTTTAAGTAAATCGCTCAGCGATTTAAGAGGCCTCTTCCCTTCACCCTTGACAGAGAAGGAGCGGCGTCCATTGTCAAACAGTGTATCTACAGCTTCCTGAAGCATTCGCATTTCGTTACGCAGAATTACATCGGGAGCCTTGATCTCTATGAGCTTTTTGAGTCGATTATTCCTGTTGATTACCCTGCGGTAAAGGTCATTAAGATCTGATGTAGCAAAGCGGCCGCCCTCAAGTGGAACCAGCGGACGCAGATCTGGAGGAAGTACCGGAAGAACCCGCAGAACCATGTTCTCAGGTTTGTTTCCGGAACGCAGGAAAGCTTCAGCAATGCGCAGCCGTTTGAGATGCTCCTGGCGACGCTGCTCTGATGATTCCAGCTTTATTTTTGAGCGAAGGTCAATTGAGAGCTCCTCAAGATCGAGAGTTGCAAGCATCTCAAGAACCGCCTCACCACCCATTTTCGCTACAAACTGCTTATCCTGTTCCTCTAATTCGATATATTCGTCTTCACTGAGAAGCATTCCCTTGCGCAGATTAGTATTACCGGGATCAATCACCACATAAGATTCGTAGTAAACGATTCTCTCCATTACGGTGTTGGGTAATCCAAGCAAATAGCTGATATGTGAAGGTACACTTTTGAGAAACCAAATATGGATAATCGGAACTGCAAGCTCTATGTGGCCCATACGTTCACGACGGACCTTGGAGTGAGTGACTTCCACTCCGCACCTGTCACAGACTACTCCTCTGTAACGGATTCTTTTGTATTTTCCACAGTTACATTCCCAGTTACGGACAGGGCCAAAGATTTTTTCACAGAAAAGACCATCACGTTCCGGTTTAAAGGAACGGTAATTAATCGTTTCCGGTTTGGTCACCTCGCCATAAGACCAGTTTCTAATTGTGTCATGGGATGCCAGACGGATGGACACCCCTGTTATTTCCTGTACTTTTTTGTCAAGATGGCTGATAAGTTCTGCCACGTATTACCCCCTGTTTAAAGGGTACCGCCAGGGTACCCCAACTGTTCAAATCAAGCAGCGGTTTCTTCCTCTGTAAGGATATCAATGTCAAGTGCCAGGGCCTTGATTTCGCGTACCAGCACTTTGAATGACTCGGGAATTCCCGCTTCCGGAGTATTTTCGCCTTTGACGATGGCTTCATAAATTTTAGAGCGTCCGGTCAGGTCATCGCTCTTCACCGTAAGGATCTGCTGTAAAGTAAATGCAGCTCCGTAGGCTTCAAGCGCCCACACTTCCATTTCTCCGAAACGCTGTCCACCAAACTGCGACTTTCCACCCAGAGGCTGCTGAGTGACAAGTGAGTAAGGTCCGATGGAACGTGCATGGATCTTGTCATCGACAAGGTGGCACAGTTTCAGCATGTACATGGGTCCGACAGTGACTTCATGATCGAACGGCTCTCCAGTACGTCCATCACGGAGCCTCGTCTTTCCGCTTTTGGGCAGATCTGCTTCCTCAAGCAGTGCCAGCACATCCTCGTAGCTTGCACCGTCGAAAACAGGTGTTGCAATACGCAACCCAAGCTTCTGAGCCGCCCATCCCATGTGAGTTTCCAGAATCTGTCCAACATTCATACGTGAAGGAACACCAAGTGGATTAAGGACAACATCCACAGGTGTGCCATCGGGAAGATAAGGGAGATCCTCTACTGGGAGAATCTTGGAGATAACGCCCTTATTTCCATGACGACCGGCCATTTTGTCACCGACCGACAGTTTACGTTTTTTTGCGACATAAACTTTCACAAGCTGCAGTACACCTGGTTTCAGTTCATCACCGCGTACCACTTTATCGATTTCCTTGTCAAGTTTGTCTTCAAGCTTGACAATCAGGTCATTTGCCCTGTAAAGCACCTCTTCAGCCTTCTGATTTTTGGTGTTTTCCTGGCAGAGCCCGTCCTTGAAGGAGATGTTTCGGAAATCAAGTTTTGAAAGCAGCGTCTTTGTCCACTTTTTCCCTGATGGTACAATCACCTCTCCAGTGTGGAAATTTGTGATTTCGTTTGAAACCCTATCTGTAAGGAATTCAGTGAGTTTCTCAAGACGAACTTTTTCGATTTCTGTAATCTGCTTAGAAATATCCGCCTTGAGTTCATCGATACGCTTTTTGTCTTTTTTCTTGGAGCGCTTATCGCGTTCTTTTCTGGAATAAATTCTGGTGTCGATAACCGTGCCTTTTAGTCCCGGCGGGGCCTTAAGTGATGAATCACGAACATCACCGGCTTTCTCACCGAAAATGGCACGGAGCAGTCTTTCTTCAGGAGAAAGTTCTGTTTCACCTTTTGGAGTAACTTTACCGACCAGAATATCTCCGGCTTCAACTTCAGTTCCGATTCTGACAACCCCGTTTTCATCAAGATTTTTCAGTGCATCTTCACTTACATTGGGAATCTCACGCGTCAACTCCTCCGGACCACGCTTTGTGTCCCGCACTTCAGTCTCAAAGACCTCTATATGAACTGAGGTGTAGATATCTTCAGCCACAAGCTTTTCGGAGATGATTATAGCATCTTCAAAATTGTATCCGCGCCATGGCATGAATGCAGCAGTGACGTTTCTACCAAGAGCAAGCTCCCCTTCACGAGTAGCATGACCGTCGGCCAGAACATCACCAACCTTTATTTTCTGCCCGGCTTTGACACAGACTTTCTGATTAATGCAGGTGTCCTGATTGGAACGTTCGTATTTAACCAGTTCGTATGTGTCAAATTCGGTGAGTCCCAGGATATCATCACCTGTCTTATCTTTAACTTTGCGCACTACAATCTTGGTTGCATCGACTTTTTCGATTACACCCGGATTTTTGGCTACAATCATACACCCGGAGTCAAACGCGGCACGCGCTTCCAGACCCGTTCCCACGAAGGGAGGTTCTGTACGCAGCAGCGGCACAGCCTGACGCTGCATGTTTGAACCCATCAATGCGCGGTTAGCATCATCGTTTTCAAGAAAGGGAATCAGCCCCGCAGCTATACTGACAAGCTGCATCGGGGAGACGTCCATATAGGAGATCTCCTGCGGTGAAACGACCGGGAAATCACCTCTGTAGCGTGCAAAGATCAGTTTCTCAATAAACTTACCCTTTGGATCAACAGGTGTGTTTGCCTGTGCGATAATGTGATTATCTTCCTGATCCGCAGTAAGGTACACTATTTCACCTGTCAATGCACCGTTTTCGACCTTCTGATAAGGAGTCTCGATAAATCCGAACTCATTTACTCTTGCATAAGTGCTCAAAGATGCAATCAGACCGATGTTTGGTCCTTCAGGTGTTTCAATAGGACAAAGGCGTCCGTAATGAGTGTGGTGTACGTCACGGACTTCAAAGCCTGCTCTTTCCCGTGTCAGACCTCCTGGACCCAGAGCGCTGACGCGGCGTTTATGTGTAAGCTCAGAAAGAGGGTTGGTCTGATCGAGGAACTGAGAGAGCTGGCTTGAACCGAAAAATGCCTGCACAACAGTTGAAACTGTTCGGGCATTGATCAGGTCCTGCGGTGTGACATTTTCTGTATCACGCAGACTCAGACGTTCTTTAATGGTGCGGACCATTCTGGTGAGTCCGACTGTAAACTGTGCCGAAAGAAGCTCACCCACAGAACGGACACGACGGTTTCCAAGGTGATCTATATCATCGATGAAACCGACACCGTCATTGAGCCCTATCATATATTTCAAAGCTGCAATGAAATCGTCTTTTGTCATCGTTGTGATATCATCCGGTGGAACTACTCCCAGGCGGGTATTCATACGATAACGACCGACATTTCCCAGATCATAGCGCTTTTCATCGAAAAACAGCCGCTGAATAAGATTACGGGCAGTTTCTACATTTGGCGGATCACCGGGACGCATTGTAGCATACATATAAAACAATGCTTCTTCTTCAGATTTTGTGGGATCAGAAGCAAGAGTATTACGAATGATCATATTCTCAGGATTTGAAACATCCTTGAGGATTTCAACGAAGTCTACACTGTTCTGAATCAGCTTTTTCAAGCGTTCTTCATTGATGACTTCGTTTGCGTCGAGAATAATTTCGCCGGTTTCTTCATTAAAAACAACGCGGGCATTAACAGCACCTAAAAGTTTTTCCCTGTTTTCATCATTGATGGCCATTCTGACGGTATCGTGGAACAATCCAAGTATCATCTCATCACTGGAGAACCCCAGGGCACGAAGCAGAATGGTTGCCGGCATTTTTTTGCGGCGATCGATATTAATTGTCAAAACATCATCAACATCAAGCAGAATCTCAACCCATGATCCGCGCTGAGGAATGATGCGAGCTGTGAGGAGTTTTTTGCCATTAGGATGAATTACTTCATCGAAAGTAATACCAGGGGAACGGTGCAACTGGCTGACAATTACACGCTCGGCACCATTTATGACGAAAGTGCCTCTTTCTGTCATAAGGGGAATTTCACCGATATAAACTTCATTACTTATTTTTTCAACGAACTTTTTTGTTTCCCCGTCCTGCTCATAAACAAGCAGTGACATGTCAACTTTAAGCGGAGCTGCATAAGTCATGCCCCGTTCTTTACATTCTTTAAGAGTATATTTAGGGATTCCAAGCTTATATCCGTCATATTCCAGGGAGTAGTACCCCTTTACATCATTGACCGGAAACAGACTTTGAAAAGACCCGTTTAATCCCTGTTTCTTCCGCATACGCGGAGGAGTATCGGGTTGCAGAAAAGCTTCATAAGATCTTGTCTGAATCTCAAGAAGATTAGGAAGATCAGCAACCTTTTTTATACGGGAATAGCTTTTTCTTTCAACCATTCGCACATCCCCTCAATGTTAAGCCGCAATCGCGGCATAATAAAGTAAATAAATAACACGAAACACCTTTATAAGGTGTTTCGTGCCATATCTGACTTGTTAGAAAAAAAGATATGTGAGAATGCGTGATTTTTAACACGCTTTCTAATGCAGATTTATTTAATTTCGACAGTAGCCCCGTTCTCCTCGAGTTTTTTCTTCAGAGCTTCTGCATCTGCCTTGCTCAAACCCTCTTTTACTGACTTCGGTGCACCTTCAACCAGGTCTTTTGCCTCTTTCAACCCTAATCCAGTTGCCTCACGAACTACCTTGATGACCTGAATTTTCTTATCGCCTGCAGCCTTGAGAACTACATCAAATTCTGTCTTTTCTTCAGCCGGTGCAGCAGCGCCTGCAGCAGGAGCCGCGGCAACAGCAACCGGAGCGGCAGCTTTGACATCAAATTTTTCTTCAATAGCCTTAATTAGATCGGAGAGCTCCAGGACGGTCATCCCGCCAATCGCCTCGATAATTTCTTCCTTATTTAAGGTAGCCACAATGAACCTCCGTTGAAATGAGATGAATAATTCGTTTTTTATATCCGTTTATTGAGCTGCGCTCTTTTTGTCTTTGAGCGCATTTAAAGTGCCTGTTAGCTTTGATAATATTCCGTTCAAAGCGCCGGCGAGATTACCCATAGGAGCCTGCAGGCATCCAAGTAACTGGGCAAGAAGCACTTCGCGGCTGGGAATATCAGCAAGCTTTAAAGCATCTTCGGCACTGAAATATGTTCCGTCAACAAAAGCAAGCTTAAGGGCCAGAAGATTTTTGTTGTCCTTCTGGAAGTCCCTTATAATCTTTGCAGGCGCAGTACCGTCTTTTGAGGCGAAAGCGACTGCTGTTGAGCCTTTGAAAAATGGAATAAACTCCTCTTTGCCAACCCGCTTTGCAGCTTGTTTAGCCAGAGTATTTTTCACAACAACAAGCTTAATTCCCTGTTTACGAAAATCGGAACGAAGCTTGGTTACCTTCTCGACATCGATTTTGTTGTTATCGGCAAGGAAAATTCCGCTTGCATCCTGGAATTTCTTCTCCAGATCCTCGATAACCGCTGTTCTTTCAAGTTTTGTTGACATTGCCTGAACCCTTTTTACTGTTTCCTACTTCAGATCGTTCTGATTTACTTTTATACCCTGCCCCATAGTACTGGTGAGGCTGACTTTTTTAATGTACTGGCCTTTAGCAGTAGCCGGCTTGGCCTTATGAACAGCTTCCATAAAAGCTTTTGTATTCTCAAGAATCTTTTGAGCCTCAAAAGAAAGCTTTCCCAGAGGTGCATGAAGAATTCCGGCTTTATCAACTCGGAACTCAACTTTTCCCTTTTTCATTTCTTTTATTGCCTTGCCAATTTCCATTGTAACTGTACCTACTTTGGGGTTAGGCATAAGGCCTCTGGTACCTAGGATTTTTCCCAGTTTTCCAACAACTTTCATCATATCAGGAGTAGCAACGACGGCATCAAACTCAAGCCATCCGCCTTTGATTTTTTCGGCCAGATCATCCCCTCCGACATAATCGGCACCGGCTTCTTTTGCCTCGGCTTCTTTTTCGCCCTGTGCAAAAGCAAGAACTCTGATAGTTTTTCCAAGACCGTGAGGAAGAACTGCTGCACCTCTGACAGCCTGATCGCTTTTGCGGGAATCAACACCCAGAACAACCGCGATTTCAACCGTTTCATCAAACTTTACATAAGAGTTGGATTTCAGGAATTCAATTGCTTCAGTAGCTCCATACTCTTTAAGTTTGTCGACTTTTTTATAAACCGCATCATACTTCTTACCATGTTTCATGAAAAAAACTCCCTTATCTTAAACAGGGCCTAACCCTCAGTCGGTGATATTTACACCCATACTTCTGGCTGTTCCCATAACTGTGTTCATCGCGGCTTCAACACTTGCAGCATTCAGGTCAGCCAGCTTCATTTCGGCAATTTTCCTGACCTGAGATTTCGAAATATTTCCGATTTTATCCTTGTTGGGAATTCCAGATCCTTTTTCTTTGCCAATTTCTTTAAGAATGAGAACAGAAACAGGCGGTGTCTTAGTAATAAATGTGAATGACCGGTCGGAATAAACCGTAATAACAACCGGAATAGTGAGCCCCGGAGAATCCTTTGTACGGGCATTAAATGCCTTACAGAACTCCATAATGTTAACACCCTGCTGACCGAGCGCCGGACCAACCGGGGGTGCGGGGTTTGCAGCACCACCTGGTATCTGCAGTTTGATTTGACCAACAATTTTCTTAGCCAATTTCCAGACTCCTGTTATCAACTGATTGGGGTAACATGCATGAAGTCAACTTCCACCGGAGTTGATCTGCCAAACACGCTCACCATAACTTTGATTTTGCCTTTTTCCGGATGAATTTCATCCACTACCCCGTCAAAATCTTTGAAGGGCCCTTCTTTGATTTTTACAGCATCACCAATTTCAAATGGCACTTCAGAAATCTGCTGACGAGAGATTTTCTCGGTTTGACCCAGTATTCTGCGCACCTCTTCATCACGAAGCGGCTGAGGCTTGTTACCGCCAATAAACCCGGTCACACCCGCAGTGTTAGTAACCGCATGCATGGTTTCTTTTGAAATTTCCATCTCCACCAGGACATAACTGGGGAAAAATTTGCGAGTAGTCTTCAGCTTCTTGCCGTTTTTAACCTGTACCACATCCTGTGTGGGCATCAATGCCTGCTTGATCTGATCTCCCAAGTCTCCAGACTGGATCAGCTCATTGAGGTACTGATGTACTTTGGTTTCCTGACCGGAATAAGTGTGAACTACATACCATCTTGCCGCCATCGAAAGCCTCTGTTACAAACCTGTTTTAAGAAACAACCCGACGACAAACAGCAACAGTTTGTCGCAGGCATAAACAAAAAGCGATACCACAATACTCAAAACTACAACAAGCATTGTAGCTCCTGTAACTTCGTTCTTTGTAGGCCAACTAACCTTCGCCAACTCTGAACGGACATCTTTTAAATACTGAATGAACTTCTGCATGATTGCACCATTTCAGGCCTGGAGGGACTCGAACCCCCAACCAACGGTTTTGGAGACCGCTACTCTACCAATTGAGCTACAGACCTAATATTCGGTTAAAATCCGCCCGACACTCCTTACGGGCAACGAAACTTACTTGGCCTCTTTATGAACAGTTCTTTTCCGTTCGAAGGGGCAGTATTTAGTAAACTCCACTCTCCCGGAATGTTTCTTCTTGTTCTTAGTGGTCTCGTAATTACGCTGCTTGCAGGATGTGCACTCAAGCGTTATCTTATCTCTTGGCATACAATAATCGCTCTATTCGTCGTTAACGGATTTATTCGATAATTTCAGTGACAACACCGGCACCAACTGTGCGGCCGCCTTCACGAACCGCAAAACGCAGCTCTTTTTCCATAGCCACAGGAGCAATAAGCTCAACTTCCAACTGTGCATTGTCACCAGGCATGATCATCTCTACACCATCGCCCAGCTTTATGCTTCCGGTAACATCGGTAGTTCTGAAATAGAACTGAGGACGGTAGCCCGGGAAGAATGGTGTGTGACGTCCGCCTTCTTCTTTTGACAGAACAACAACCTCTGCCTTGAACTTTTTGTGAGGTGTGATGGAACCGGGTTTTGCCAGAACCATACCACGCTCGATATCATTTTTATCTACACCACGAAGCAGCGTTCCGATATTGTCACCAGCCTGAGCCTGATCGAGCAGCTTGCGGAACATTTCCACACCGGTAACGATAGATTTGCGAGTGGGCTTCAGACCAACTATTTCAACTTCATCACCAACTTTAACTGCTCCACGTTCTACACGGCCTGTAGCAACAGTTCCACGACCTGTGATGGAGAAGACGTCTTCAACAGACATGAGGAAAGCCTTGTCCACTTCACGCTGAGGAGTTGGGATGTAGCTGTCGATAGCAGCCATAAGATCCATAATCGGCTTTGACTTTTCCGGATCTTCGGGGCTTGTCAGCGCAGCAATAGCACTACCTCTGACAATCGGTGTCTCATCACCAGGGAACTCGTATTTGGAAAGGAGTTCACGGATTTCGAGTTCAACAAGTTCCAGAAGCTCTGGATCGTCAACGACGTCGACCTTGTTCAGGAAGACAACAATTTTGGGCACACCGACCTGACGGGCCAGAAGAATGTGTTCACGAGTCTGGGGCATGGGACCATCAGCAGCACTAACCACCAGAATCGCTCCATCCATCTGAGCGGCGCCAGTGATCATGTTTTTGACATAGTCGGCATGTCCGGGGCAGTCAACGTGTGCATAGTGACGATTCTCTGTTGAGTACTCAACATGCGAAGTTGCAATGGTCAAAATTTTGGTCTCATCGCGACGTCCCTGAGATTCGGACGCTTTCGCAACTTCATCATAGGAAATGGCTTTGGCCAGACCTTTAGCTGCCATAACACGGGTGATAGCGGCAGTCAGGGTCGTCTTGCCATGATCAACGTGTCCGATCGTACCTACATTGACGTGGGGTTTGGAACGATCAAATTTTTCCTTTGACATGGAAAACCTCTCAGTACATGGTGGATGTTAATATTTATAGTTAATTAGATCAATACATTACATTACTAATAAAAAAGCCCACGACCGGGATCGAACCGGTGAACCTCATCCTTACCAAGGATGTGCTCTACCTACTGAGCTACATGGGCACATAAAAGCGGGCAATGAGATTCGAACTCACAACAGCCACCTTGGAAGGGTGGAGCTCTACCATTGAGCTATGCCCGCCTGAAATTTCAAAAATGGGCAGGGGTGGTTTCGAACCACCGTAGACCGGAGTCAATGGATTTACAGTCCATCCCCTTTAACCACTCGGGCACCTACCCAGAACTCTGGAGCCGATGGAGGGACTCAAACCCCCGACCATTCGATTACAAGTCGAACGCTCTATCAACTGAGCTACATCGGCAAAATACGAGAAAAGTCTTTCAAATATAATTGGTGTTATATATGAAAGTCAAAAAATATTTTCCTTTTCCGCTCAACTTTTCACTGATACTTTATCGATAATTCCGTACTTTTTGGCGTCTACAGCAGACATGAAAAAGTCCCTGTCGGTATCCTCAATAATTTTCTTTATTGATTGTCCGGTATGTTCTGCAAGAATCTGGTTGAGATTATCTCTGACTCTCAACATCTCTTCGGCCTGAATCTGGATATCGGATGCAGGACCGAACATATTTCCTGAAATCAAGGGTTGATGTATCAGAACACGTGCATGTTCCCAGGCCTGCCTTTTACCCTTCTTTCCAGCACAAAGCAGTACCGCGGCCATACTTGCAGCCTGACCCATGCAGACTGTGACCACATCAGATTTTGCAAACTGCATGGCATCGTAAATTGCCAGTCCGGAAGAAATCACACCGCCGGGGCTGTTAATATAAAGAATAATATCATCAGTTTGCTGACAGTCAAAAAAGAGTATCTTTTTAACAATTGATTCGGCAGACTCATCATTGATTTCACCCCACAGAAAAATCTCCCTGCGTTTGAGCGACTGCTCCTCCATTTCCTGACCAGTAAACATTTTTTTCATATTCTTCATAAAGTCTTCATTCTGATCCTTACCCATCTGTAAAGGCCTCCTTTTTAAATGTCATGTAAAGAAGCTGTTTTATCCGGGTCGGAAACTACCGCTGATGGAATCCGGCACTCTGTGGTTCCATCAGGCAGATCCTTTACAACTATCCCCAGCCCGGCGAATCCGTCACGAATCCGGTCTGCAGTACCGAAGTCTTTCCTGGCACGGGCATTCCGGCGTTTCTGCAATAAAGAAAGCAGAGTTGAACGGACTGTATCGGGTAATTGCGTTTCTGCATCCAGTTTTATTTTTACACCGTCAGCATCAGTTACAATTTCAACATGATGCTCAGGCACATTAAGCAAGTCCAGTCCCAGCACAAAATCCGCCCTGCGGACACATTCACGTTTAAGAGCCGCTTCCACGCTGCTGTTGTGGAGAAGATCCCATAGAGACGCCACTGCTCTTGGCATATTCAGATCATCACAGACATGAGTGTAAAATTCCTCAAGGAGTGCCACGACCTGCTTCTCATCAAAAGTTGCTTCTTTATCCTGAGCAGGGACCGCTTTGCGCAGGTTCTCGAGACTGTTTGCGGCAGCCCTGATTCCCTCCCACCCAAAAGCCAGAGGACTACGGTAATGAGCAGTAAAGCAGAACATGCGATAAGCAAGGGGCGGAATTCCCTCCCCGGCCAGTGTATCCAGAGTAATAAAATTGCCCCCAGACTTGGCCATCTTACCCTTTTCAACAACAAGGAATTCTCCATGTGCCCAGAACCGGACAAATTTTTTGCCGGTTGCGGCTTCTGTCTGAGCGATCTCATTTGTATGATGAACCCTTATATGATCAACTCCGCCGCAATGAATATCTATCGGCTGAGAGAGGAGGGCAAGAGACATGGCACTGCACTCGATATGCCACCCTGGAAATCCAATACCCCAGGGACTGTCCCATTCCATCTGACGCTTAACATCTGAAGGACTGAATTTCCATAGCGCGAAGTCTGTAACAGACCTCTTCTCCCCCATTTCAACCCGCTCACCAGCTTTGAGGCTTGATGGATCCAGTCCGGCAAAATCGCAGTATGATGGAAATCTTGTGGTGTCAAAGTAGATACCGTCAGAAGTTCGATATGTAAAGCCGCGTCTTTCCAGCTCTGAAACAAGCTCTATCATATCTTTGATATGATCAGTTGCCCTGGGCATTACATCTGGTTTCAGAATGTTAAGTGCCTGCAGGTTTTCCAGAAATTTACGTGTAAAGAATTCTGATATCTCCCAGACACTTTTACCCTCCCGTGCAGCACCCTTTTCCATTTTGTCTTCACCGGTATCGGCATCAGATGTCAAATGCCCCACGTCGGTGATATTCACCACGTGCTTTACATGGTAACCTGAGGCAACAAGAGCCCTTTTCAGGACATCCTCAAAGATGTAAGTCCGGAGATTACCGATATGGGCATAATTATAGACAGTCGGGCCGCAGCAATACATGCCCACAGGATCATTGACCGGCTCAAAGAGCTCTTTTTTCCGGGTAGCAGTATTGTAGAGGTAAAAAGGTCTTCTCATTTGGGCTAAAACTCCAGAACGACCTTGCCCGAACCTTTGGATACATTACCGATAAGAACCGGTTCGAATGCTGCCAGTTCAGGCGCTTTCATTATTGTATCGACATCCGCCTGGTCAACGGCCAGAACCAGCCCGACTCCCATATTGAATGTGTGATACATCTCCTCAACCTCAACATTTCCTGCCTTCTGCATCCACTGAAAGATCGGGTCGGGTGTCCATGAACTGGTATTAATTACCGCGTTACAATTTTCAGGAAGTATTCTGTCAACATTATCCTGGAAACCACCACCTGTAATATGGGCGCAACCTTTTATAATTTTCTTTTCCATGAAAGAAAGCACGGGACTGTAAGCACGATGCGGCCTGAGCAGTTCCTGACCGAAGGTCCTGCCCGTAGCTTCAAAGACATCACTGTATTGTTTTCCGGCTACTTCTCTGACTATTTTGCGTGCCAGACTGTAACCGTTAGTATGCAGACCGTTTGATCTCAGCCCGATTAAAGCATTACCCGGAACAATAGAACTGCCGTCAATCATATTTTCTTTGTCAAGAACTCCTACAATACACCCCACAAGGTCGTATTCACCTTTTCCGTAAAGGTCGGGCATCTCAGCGGTTTCTCCACCGATAAGTACGCACCCGTTAGCCTTACATGCCAGAGTAAGTCCGCTGACAATTTCTTCGAGCACCTGCGGGACAAGTTTGTTCAGCCCGATATAATCAAGGAAAAATAGCGGCCTGGCCCCAAGCACCAGAATATCATCAACACAATGATTCACGATGTCCTGTCCGACAGAGCCATGAACACCGGTTTCAAAGGCGATCATCACCTTGGTGCCAACACTGTCTGTGGAAGAGACCAGAATCGGGTTTTTCATCCCTGAGAGTCCGGTGAGATCGAACATTCCACCGAACTGACCGAATTTACCGACCACATGTTTGTTAAAAGTTGATGAGACCAGTTCGCCTATACGAACCTTCGCTTTATTCCAGACTGCGACATCAACTCCCGCATCAGAATAGCGTAACGGATTTGCCATAATCTTTTTCCATGAAGAGAAAGGTTTATGAAAGGGCTTCCCAAGGTGATTGTG
>Ga0180031_1104035_pt1 | contig 18095 bp, 4 predicted proteins | sample BioBRNtimezero_2_FD_146429 | JGI IMG/M metagenome (GOLD analysis project Ga0180031, IMG submission 146429) | Anaerobic biogas reactor microbial communites from Seattle, Washington, USA - Biogas_R2-B RNA time zero (Metagenome Metatranscriptome) | ecosystem: Engineered > Bioreactor > Anaerobic >...
GCTTTTCGATGTTTATTGACATTAATTGAACCTGAACCGGACTGTTATTACACAAGTCTGCTAAAACTGCATTGAGCATTATGTGCTTATAGCTGTGGTATCATATCCTACTGGCAATCATTTGTCATTATACAATTATATGATATGATATTGAGTCGTTTGGGATATACAGAAGATAGCTATAAGTCTGTTATGATAATGTAGCCCACCCAGATCTCGTCAGTAATCGTTACGATTCAGGTTGAGTTAAAAAATGTTTATTTTAATTTAACCGATTAATTGGCGTGAAGGAGTTAAAAATGAAAATTAATTTTGTTAATAAAATATTTCTATCCGCAGCAGTATTTTTTACGTTTGCATTTCATAACAGTACCCGGGCAGCAAATAAATGGGAAGTCGATTCCAGAGGTAACATTACACTTAACGGCTCTGTTTTCCGCATCAAAGGTGGATCCTGGTTTGGACTTGAAGGGAGAAGTGAACTGCCAAGTGATGAGCAAAACCCAAATGGAGCACCGATGGAAATGTACATGGGAAACGTATTCTGGAATGAGAGCAACCGCACCCTCGCAAGTGATGCAGCCGAGATAAAAAGTCTCGGTTTTAACAGTATCAGGATGCCGGTTGCTCCTCAGACTCTTGATGATAGCGACCAGCAAGGAAGGGATCCGAATCTGAAAAATTCCGAGTCCGTACGTATTCAAGGTGCTTTTACTGCACTCAAGGCAGTTATAAAAGCATGTGCTGATGCAGGTCTGTATGTATTACTCGACATGCATTCCTGTTCCAATTATGTTGGCTGGAGAGCTGGTCGCCTTGACGCTCGTCCGCCTTATGTAGATGCAACAAGAGAAGAGTATGAGTTTACGCGTGAAGACTGTTCCTGTGCAGCAAATGGAAACCCGGGTACAGTCACCCGTGTCCAGGAATACGATGTACAGAAATGGTTAGCCGATCTTAAGAAACTGGCCGGTCTGGGAGCAGAAATCGGTGTTGATAATATCATGGGTATTGATATCTTTAACGAACCCTGGGATTACAGTTGGAGCGAATGGAGATCGCTTATTGATCAGGCTTATCAGGCAATCAGTTCTGTCAATCCAAATATCCTCATTTTTGCTCAGGGAATAGGCGGTACACACGGTAACCAGGACGGTACACCGGACTCGTTTGAGGATACTCCTCATGGAGATATGGCGACAAACCCCAACTGGGGTGAAAACCTTTATGAAGCAGGTAATAATCCACCAAGTATGCCTAAAAACAAGTTAGTGTTTTCGCCTCACTGCTATGGTCCGGCAGTTTGTACTCAACCGATGTTTGCAGATCTTGATGCCCAACCGGAGTGCGAAGGACTTGTAGAAGATGCTTTTGGAGATGCGAAATGTCAGATCGTCATCAATCCGTCTAAACTTGAACCAGGTTGGGATGAACACTTCGGGTATTTGAAAAAACTTGGTTATGCGATCTGTATCGGAGAATACGGTGGTAACATGGATTGGCCAAACAAATCTGAAGCCCGCCACCAGAACCGGTACAGTTATCTTACCGACAAAACAACCGACAAACAGTGGCAGGAAGCTTTTGTAAATTATCTGGTTAAACGTGGAATTTATGATTCCTTTTACTGGTCAATCAATCCTGAATCAGCAGATACTTATGGTATTTTCAAATCACCTTACGATCCGATATCCAATAAGGAAGGGTGGGGTACATGGTCGGGAATTGATCAAAGAAAAATGGACCTGCTGTCAGAACTCTGGGAAGCAGCAGACAAAGATCCAGGTGCACCGGTCAGATATGGAGAAAATGGTAATAGAAAAACCGGTGTAAATTGTCGTATTTCAAACGCAGGACTGATCACTTATTCTCTGCCGAAAGCAGAAAATGTTTCACTGAAACTTTACAATGTGAATGGCCGTCTGCAATCTGAAATATCTTCTCAAATGCAAAAGGCAGGAACTTATTCCATTAACAGAAAACAGATATCAGCAGCAGCAGGTTCCTATTTTCTCGTTTTAAAGGCAGGTGATTACTCACATAAACAAATGGTCTGTTTTACAAAATAGTTTTCATACGGAGAGTAACTATTAAAATGAGTTACGATTTTGGACATTTTTGTAACAAGATCGGAATAATGTGAAAGATACAGGATCTCTCGGTTTACAATTCCCAAAATCGTAACCGTATTACGAATAATGATCAGGCAATACTGATCATTATTGTTTTTTAATGTATATGAACATTCATAAAAAACCGCGGCAGCAGGCTGTGGTCTTTGTTTTTTCTGGCAAAACTGTTTTCACGAAATCTTCTTATCTGCAAGATCTGCCGCTTGACTATTTCCAGGCCACCGAGATAAACGGAATGTCTTTTCAAAATTAATTTATTTCTCAGATTTTACTACAGGTGTTGCAGGAATTAATTCCGCTCCGGTTTCAGAAGAACTTTTTGCTACATGTACAGTACAGACATCATCCAGAACCACAAAGCTGGCAGGATCTGTTTCCCTTACAATAGATGTTATTTTTGAAGCATTTCTACGTTTTGCCTGTACAAAAAGCAGTTTTACAATGCCATCACGACCGTTCCCTTCAAAAACAGTCACGCGATAACCTTTTTCGCGTAGTTTGTCTGCGACAAGATCTCCTTTTCTTGAAAAGATCCTTATTACCTGTTCTCCGATTTTGAAAATTCCTTCAATGGTCATTCCAACAAAAGTACCAGATGCAAACCCGAGAGCAAAAGCAACAGAGCTAAGCGGGTCCTGAACAGTAGAAATCAGACGGGAGATCGCGTACACCCATATAAGAGCTTCAAAAAAGGCAATCCCGAATGCATAATGTTTTTTCCCGCGAATAATCATGACATGGCGTATTGTCCCAAGTCCTACATCACAAACACGCGCAAAAAAAATGTTCAGAGCTATGACAAGATTAACAGTTGTAAACACCTGATCACCTCCGGATAATAATTCCATGCAGCAAATATACTTTTCTACCTTGCCTGAAACAGAACAGACTGAACCTTGCGTATAAGCTAATAAATATACTCTCGGCAAAATCACTAATACCAAAGAATTGTCATTGAGAATGCACTCCCATCTTTAAACAGAGCGGTTCAAATGTAGACTCGAGTTTGAATCAATTAATCAAACCATCCGTTTTCATGAAATACTACATTTAAACCGTTTTGACTCCCCTTCTCGCCATAACAGGATAAGCTGTTTACATCAGGGTAAAAATTACTTCACACCGATAACGGGAGCTTGTGTTCAATCTCTTCCCTAAATAAGAAACAAGTATGGAATTGTATAAACCAGTCATTCGGTACTGAATTATGTCGAGCCGTCTGGTGAACAGACTTGCTTACACGAAACTAAGGGTCTGTGACCAACCAGCGCAACAATACTAAACAGCTACGCAGATAAAGATACCAATTTCGATTGAAAGTACATCATACAATGGATTGTTTGATACCGGAAAATAATCTGATCAAAAAGAGCTATGCGATAGTGATAACGCCACATCCGTATGAAATATTAGGTTACTTAAAGCACACGGTACGGTTTATCTGTAAACCTAAATTGTCCTGTACACTAATCTGGTGATTTCAATATTTTATCAGCAGATAACTCAGTGGTCAAAAGTGAAACATAATAGAATCAGAAGAAATCCCGAAAATAAAGCGCCCTCTCGGACTGTTTTTCTAAAACCATATCATGTAGACGCTTTATCTCAGGATTGATCAACATGCAAGACACCCTCAATTAAAAAAATTTTACCTCTGGTTAATTCTTCCAGCCATCATTCATAAAATCTTTTCTGTTTTGTGTATTCTGTCATATTATTCTTCGGAATCTTTCTGATTATGATACATGAGACGCTTACCAACAATAGCACGAAGGTATTCTGCATCTTCGATAATATTAGTGATTCGATCTATAATTGATTGATAATGCCTGGTATTTTCAATTACAGTTATATCATGCAAAATATCATTGCGCAATTTTGATGCTTTTCTGCCAAATTCCTCTATTGTTTTAAATAGAAACTGGCGTTCCATTCCACTTTCAAGTTTGTTTTTGTAATCTTCTATCAGTTTCAGTTCTTCAATTGTTAAAGAATCAATTTCAGATCTTATTTTCTTAATATTAACAGTCAAGTTTTCTTCAATTTTTGGTAAGAGACCCAGTGCTCTATCTGTACATTCCTTTGCCCTCTCCAGTTTTTTTTCATTAGACTGTTTTTCGCTGTTATCCAATAAAAGAGAATATGCCTCCAATATGTAACCATCAGCTCTGACTTCAAGTTTATCAGAATTTTGCATAACTTCAGCAGCTTCACGTGATTTTTCCCAATTTTTGCTTTTAAATAATGCCCATCCTATAATATTCAGCCCATCATGATAGTATTCACTTGTATACGGGATCTTTTCAAGTTGTTTATGTGCATTCTCGAACTCATTATTTTCATAATATGCGCATCCCAACAGGTATTTTGCTCTTTCCTGTATTTTCTTTTGACTTTCAGATACTGCTTTAAATTCAATAACTTCCTTAAGATGCCTTCTGGCTTTTGATCTGGCATACTTCAGGGTATCAGATTCAATGTCTTTAAAATTATCCATTTCATCACACATGACAATTGAATGTTGTGCAAAAGGATAATCATAATGATTTGGTTTAATATTTCCAAATGCCGTAGCAGCATCAATCCATTTTTCATTATAAAAATGATACTGCCCTAATTCATACCATCCGTGCGCTTTCAAAGAATCCAAAGCTTTTGATTCCTTCAAGAGCCTGAACTGACTGATAACAGTTTGTGAATCTGCAGTTTGGCGATAGATACGCAAAAGTCCCAGATTTGCAGCACCGATTACATTACTTTCATTTTCACTCGTTTTATAAGTATATAATTCCTTTGTCTGATTATATTTTTTAATACTTTTGTCATATAAATACATTTTCTCCAGACAGTAGGCAGACAACATCCTGACTTCATCAATCTTGATAAATCTGGAGTACTCTTTTTCCAGTAATGAAAAAAGTGCATATGCCTCTAAATAACATTTATCAGACAACTTTTGACGTGCTTTTATGTAAATCTCATTTGCATCACCACTGATAACATTTCTGTTCTTTCCCAATTCTGCAGCAAGATAAATAGTATTGGCAGGAGCAAACTGTGCTTTTGTAAAAAGAACCTGCATTGCTGTTGAAGCACTCTGTACTTTTTCAGGTAACATTTTTGACGTAGTGTCGAAATTGAAATTTACCGAGAATCCCAGATATTCTCTTCCTCCCTGAATATATATCTGTAGCAGTTTATTTACCTTTGCTCCAAAGCGACCGGTAACATCCTTACGTGAACTGCCAAAGTGCTCTCCATAAAAAGAACGATAATTGAGCTCTAAACCCCCATTGAATATTATTGATTTAATTATTTTCTCAAATCCCCAGCTTACTCCGATATCAGGACTGAATACAGGTCTTTCGTAACGTGAAATTGCAGCAGGATTCTGAAAACAAATGCCAAATACATGTTTTCCCAGATTTACATTATCTATTACATAGCTGGCACCTAAATCAAACGCTCCGTCAATAATTGGATTACCGAAATTATTCTGATAAGATAGATTTATGTTCGAACCGACAGCAAGAGATGGAAACGGTTGCATCGAATATGAAATTGTTCCATAGTGTTCACTGTATTTATTGCAATCTTCTTCTCTGCTTATACGGTTTCTTTCCCATACTGTACGATCGAATTTTCCTGAAGTATAACCTATATACCCAAATCCAACTGTATGGCTTCTGTAAGCCAGGGGAGTAAGCGGGATAATTCCTTGAAGACTTGCTAAATAAAACCGGTTTAATTGTGTCATTGACAATGCAGATGATATCGTTATCCAGTTGCAATAAGCAGCAAATGAAGGATTCACCAATACTGACCTTGGCGTTTCAAGATCACGCCATTGTTTGTTTATAAAGACCTCATTTGACAGACCATGTCCGGCATAAGTACTTGCAATAAGCAGTAAAGTTACTGATATTGACATTATATATCTGTTTTTATGCATAAATGCATCTTTCCATTGTAATTTATTTAGCTGCACGCATGACTCCCAGTTTTTCGCCATATTTCTTTTCTTTGCCATCACTTTTTCGTATCACAATTATTTTAGCGAAATAAACACCTCTTCCAACATCCCGCCTGTTATCATCCCTGGCATCCCATACATATGATAACCAGAGATCATTTAAACTACCCTCCAGCATCTTTTTGTCTCTTAGAACGATATTACCCAAAGCATCAAAAATCGTAACTTTTCCTGAATAAAGACTTGCAATTGTATCGCATTCAACTATTATTGCCATACCCGATTTACCAAGCCCGTTATTTTGCACAATATCAGGATTGTATGGGTTAGGACATATCGTTACAGTAAATTCATTATTTTTTTGATAATTTACAGGTACTTTTCTGTTATTAGCATGCGGCCACGTTTCTGAAAGATCCCTTATCTCTCCAGTTCCTTCACTCCTGTTATAAATAATATTCAAACTGTCAGTATTGGGTTTGAAAACGAAACCATTATCCATCATTATTTTTATGCTGACACTGTCGAAATATAGTATTGATCTGGATAATAATCCCTTAAACGCCCTTAAATCCCTTCCAGAGCTATTTCCTGTAAAGAAGTTAAACAGCTTGTCTGGTGACGGTGTTTTGCCGGTCCATAATATCGGTTCACTGAACTCTACCCTCAGAGTATCATACTGTCCCTTTGATTCAAGGGCAGCAGGAAAAACAGTTGCCTTTGATATGACTGGCCCAGCGTTATCGTACACCTGCCTTAACTTAAACTGCATCCCTTCACCAGAAACAAACGAACTGTCAAACGAAATTGTAAATTCATCCCACCCTGTTTCCAATTCGGTATGCAGGTTTTCATCAATAACCATTACCAATTGGTTCGATGTTTCTCCTTTGACCAAACTTATCGGATGTAATTTATTTTCAATATTTGAAAATATGGGTTTTATCATAATCGAAGAAATTGCTGAATTCACATTCGGTATTTCTGCAGGAAGCGAATAATCCTGCTCAATTGACAGCATGATTAAATCGATATGACCCTCACCATTGGTATCGTAAACAGCAGCAGTAACATTAACAGGCTTATCTGCCAGAACCAGCGGGACACGACGATTGTTTTCGTTTGGAAGATTCCTGGATTCAGTTGCATCGGTAATATGAGATCGTCCGTCTGAAGCTGCAGGCTGTAATGACAAACTATCACCTACAATTGACACCTGCATTTCATAATCTAAAACGATAACAACACTGTCTTCTGAAATCGTTTTCAGAAAACATTGCGATGAAAAAGCCGATTTCTCCAGTTTCCCATTACGGAAATAGCGAATAAAATCATTGGGTTGAGTTTGAACCTGCTGCCACAATACGGGTTCACTGAAATAAACTGTAATCTTTCTCTCTTCATTAATTTCTTCTAATCCCGGATAATAAATCGCACGCCTGATAACCGGACCAGCCATGTCTGTAATATTTGTGACAACTGTCGGAAGTTCTTTTTTTGTTACAGAATAAGATTTACATTTTATCGTTGCCTGTTCATAGCCGGTATGAAGAATATCTTTCATCTCATTTAACTGGAAATACGCGTTTGCGCTGTCAACCCTGATCATTTTAACAGGATCCAGTGCCAGGTAGGTACCATTTGAAAGAAAGATACCAAGAGAATCGATCCATTCTCCCGGCTGAGGCAAACTTTCCTTTAAACAAGCTTCATCATCCCATTGAAACATGATACGGTCCAGATATCCATTACCATTTGTATCCAATAATGAAGCGGATGCATTATACTGTGCTATTACCATCTTAATATGTAATGTATCAACCTGTTCAACATCAACTTTATCGAAAGCAATTGCAGTCAGTAATATTTCTTTCTGCCCCGAAGGAGTCCAGATGAAAACTCCAGAATCACCTTCAGCATTTTTTTCAAAAACAGAACCTTCAGGCATACCAAGAAGCTGCAAAGAAGGTATTGTCTGGTCTTCATCAGTAGCCCAGATTGATACCCTTATCTCTTTATCTTTTGGAATCACAGTATCAGTTGTTGTTGCATGTAAAACAGGAGCAAAAAAGCTTGAATCAGCTATTATAATACTAATAGAATCAGTTACTGATCTGGTACCATCTGTTGCCGTAAAAATGAATTTGTATGTACCCTGATCATGCATTCCTGTTGCCCAGAACAGCTGTGCTTTGGAAGTATCATTATCGCCTGGAAGAGGACTGAAACGTGCTGCTGCAGCAGGCATGCTGTTGGCTGTAAACGTCACTATTTCTCCATCAGGATCAGTTCCACTGATTATAAGCCTGATAGTATCTCCTTCAGTCGCATTGTGTATTTTTGGAGCAGATATAACCGGATCGTAATCCTTATCATTGATTTTCAATATTATTGTATCGGTCACAGTATAACTCTTGTCTGAAGTCCTGAATATCAATTGATATTCGCCACTACTTCCTGGACCAGTCTGCCATCCTAAACTCAACTTATTGGGCTCAATGGAATCGCAAGATGCACCTTTAGGAAGTGGAGAAACAAGTTTCAGATTGACCGTTTCACCTTCCGGATCTACGGCAGTAATTTCTCCTGTAACGCTGTCCCCCTCATTCCATATCTTATTGCCATGAAAAATGATACGTGGCGGTTGATCGACATTAACCTTGTAATTATCAAAAACCGGATTTCGACTCAGGGTTAAAAACTTGTCTTCAGCTTCTAAATAATACTCCAGGTAATTATCAAAAATGGTTTCACCATCAATTGTCACCTTAAATGTATCATTTGCAAATTCAACCATTGTATCACAGACAAATTCTAGAGCTGTTGCACTTTTATAATAAATTCTTACTATCGAAACTGTATCCGAATCACTTACAAAGGCTTTTAATTCCAGATCTTTATAGGCAAGCAGTATTGTCGGCGGTGTATGAATTATTAATGGTCCGCTATTGTCTATATTAATCCGATACGGCCCTTTTTCATCACTCATTCCCTGGCTGTCAACAGCTGTTATGTAAAAGTCGATACCTGGTTTTTTTACAACTGCGCCAGGTATTGTAAACCTATATGTTGAATCCCGTAAATGAACCATATTTGCTTCTAAATATGATCCACCTGTTCCCGCAGTGCGGAAGAATATTTTTCTTACTGGAAGCGGCGATTCATCATCAATTATCCAGACAGTTATCGGCAGACCTGTTCCTGACGACTGCTCATTTGCAATCAATTCTTCTGTTTCCGGTGTAATCTTTATTACTGGTGGATCTCCTGTTTCTATCCACTCTCCCGTGTCACTTACAGCAATACCAGACAACTCAGTAGAAAGGTAAACGGTATGAGTATCGCCATTAATAATTTTATCTGGTGAAACATAACGTATAAGATATCGTGATTCAATATCCTCCTTGATTCTTTTATAAAGTTCAGTCAATTCAGAAGCTGAACGTGCGAAAAAGAAGTAACCGTTAGTGCTGTCTGCAAGTGGACGCAATGTAGTATCAACGCTTGCAAACGCTTCAGGACCAACAGCTATACTGTAAATCGTTACGTTGTTTTTTCTCGCAAGGTCAATAACAGAAGAAAGACTGCGAGTACTACCTACATCAAAACCGTCAGAAAATAGTATTACAGAACGGGTATTTGTCTCGTTGATTAACTGTTCAATCCCTTCATAAGCACCATCAAGTATAGCTGTTTGACCAAAAGGTGCAATTCCATCAAGTGCACTTTTGATTTGCTCCTTATTCCCGGTTATTGGTTGTTCTACGTGCGTGCCCGTTGAAAATGATACAACTGCAGCACGATCTAGTGTATCCATTTCATCGATAAATGTTTTTGCAGCAACGACAGCACTGTCCATTCGTGAGTTTTCCGTCATAGACTCACTTCTATCAATCACCAGTGAAACCGATATGCCATGTCTGACTTCAGAAATGTTCCGGGCTGTAAATGACGGAAATGTAGTATCCTGCATTAAAAGAAATTCAATAGAATCGGCACCTGATATTGTATTTCCAAGATGATCACGCAATGTTGCTGTCAATTCAATTTCCGGATGTTTCTGACATATAATGGAGTTGATTACCAGTGATGGTTTTGCGTTCGGATCCGGTTTAAAACAGGCTTTGATTCTTGCATTACCTTTTAGTTTAACTCGTGTAGACTTGTTACTTGGATCTTCTATTTGTGGATTACCGCTTACGATTTCCCATTTGTCGAATATCCAATAACTGTTCTCATGTGCAGTAACCAAGGTGTCCTTTGTAGTATCAACAAGCACCATACCCATGGGAACCGTAATACCATTGGTATCATCTTCTACAAAGAGGGTGTCATGCGGTTTGATATTATATGAAGCTTCAACTATTGCATCACCGTTTTCACTCAATCTTACCCAGGTTGACATTGCAAGAGGATTGTTAATTACTGCACTTCCATCAGAAATCACCCACTTGTCAAATTCAAACAAATCACCAATTGATCTTGTACTGATATGCACTGTATCATCAGCCGGCCTGGTAACAGGTTCTGCAGGTGTTACTTTACCCCCGTATTCACTTCTGACTGTCAGAGTGGAAAAAGGTATCCACATGATATCAAGACTGTCATCATACCCATTAGCTGGTGTAATACGAAAATAATGATTTGCATTTTCTGCAAGTGCCTTGAACCTGAAAATGGTATCATTAGTATTTGAGGTTTTATATATTTTGACAATCGAACTATCCGTAAACCTGTGATCTGTACCGAAATATATAATATCTTTACTTAGCAGTGGATTATAATGCTTAACATACAACAGGAAGCTGTCAGCCTTTTCACTTATAAACTTGCAGAATATTCCAGGCGGGATCAGTTCGTTATAACAGAAACTAGCTTTATTCGGCATTTTGGGGATATCATTTACAGGGTAACTGTCAAAACTTACCTGGATTCTTGCATTACCAGTATCTGTTATTGTAATTTTTGTAGAAATGGAATTCGTATCATCAATAACAGCATTACCTCTTAACACTGTCCATTTCCAGAACTGGTAAAAATTTGATAAAGCTTCTGCCTTGATTGAATATGGCTTGGTTTGCAATAAACGTACGGAATCCTGTGGAACTGTTGTTCCGCGTCCATCAGTAATTATTTCCAAATTTGAGTAACCAAGAACCCTCACACCAATTGAATCAGTATAATAAGAAGAGTTGTAGGGCTCTATCCTGAAATAATGCGTATCACCTGGTGCTTCACACCTGAACGTATAATGTAAATTCGTATTCTGGTTAAACATTTCCCTGCGTGGACCAATGAAAGAAGAGGTGGTTCCGTAATAATAAAAATTGAGATTTCTTTCATAGGTGCTTGCATTTATAATATCTATTACAAATGAATCGGCAGCAGGGGCAACATATTTCATCAATACGCCTCCACTGTTATGCGGCGCTCCATCTGTGGCGTAACATAATGTATCCAGTGGAAAACCGATCTCATGCACCGGTTTTGATTCAAAAACAGCCTGAATATGTGCATCTGAGCTGGCGGTTATAGTTGTAACCTGACTGTTGGAATCGGCTATGGTGATGTATTGTCCGCCGGAAAGTATCCGCCACACTAAGAACCTATCTTTTTCATTTTTGGGAGTTGCTTCGATATTTATTGTGCCTCCCTTAAGAAACCGTATCGAATCGGCCGGGTTCGTCGTGCTGATACTGTTGTCACAGCTTATCTTCAGCAGTATTGTTGTATCAACACGTATATTAAAACTTTTCTCATAATTTGCGAAATCAACCGGAGTCAGACGGAAATAGCAGGTTGTTCCTGCACTGTTCGCATAAAATTTAAAACTGTAATCTATAGAGTTTATATTGTGCGCATAATCTGTTATTGAATCAAACCCGGAACTGGTATCGAAATAATCTATATTGTACCTATATTGACTTGGGAGATTGACAACAAGGTTATGCGTATCAGCTCGCTCAGCAGTATAACTTAACAAAACACCGCCCTTTGGAAAGCCATGCACATTATAGGTAAAATTTGTGTCCCTGTTGGTTATTTCGTGAACATCCTTTTTTATAAACTCGGCACGTAATGATGCATTACCACCCGCAGGAGCAACTGCAATAATTGAGTCGGAAGAATCACAATAAAAATAGGTGACATTACCCGAAACCGTTACCCATTTGTCGAAATAGTATAATGAAGAAATCAAACGGGCTGTATCTATAACCGGAATACTGTCGGAAACCGGCAAAGGGCCAGGCGGTATTGCAATGCCGCCTGTACTGGCAGAAAAATCAATATAGTAAATATCTTTGTAACGTATTTTATAATCGTATGGATTATTATCATGATTAATATTAGAAGGGAAAATACGGAAATAGTGCTTTTCACCGGCAGAAGATGCCTCAAAAATAAAGTAAGCATAATTACCTTTTACAGAATCAAGTACCGTAACGAATGAATCATTTGTTCCATAATAAAACATTGTTTTCTCAATATTATAATCCGCCTGTGATATCTGCACAATAAAGCTGTCAGCACGCGGCGCAGTAAAGTTCATTATAACACCACCGCACCAGTTACTGCCTCCATGTGGCGGGCCGAAAACATAAGTTGAATCATGCTCTGTTATAGGATAAAGTGTTTTAGGTTGATATATTGCTTCTGCAACAACATCGGTTGAATCAACAGTAAGTTTGGTTGTGGAGTTGGAATCATTTTCAAAAACAGCACTCCCCGAAACCAGCTCCCAGTTTACAAAATAGTATGAATAAGGTTCAGGCCACGTAACAATATCAAGTGTTCCGTTTTCACGAACTATAGTTGTATCAAAAGGACTAACACCTCCATTTTCTGCTTTCAGAAACACCTTGCAAAAACGAAACAGCCGTACACTGATTGAATTTGCTGTATCAGACTCATAATATGGAACGACTCTGAAATAAACTGTTTCATCTGGTACTTTTGTGCTGAAAGGACAATCTATAACACTGGAATTTCTGTTATTCCAGATTTCATGAGAGCAGGTGGAATCGGTTCCGTAATAAATCAGGTATTTGTTATGTAAATCAGGATAACGATCAACTGTCAAGACAAAGGTATCCGGTTCTTCTGATGTATATGAGAAAAGTATTCCTCCCCTTGTCCCTCCTTCTACATCCTGATATCCTACCGTATCCCAGACAAAGCCGAGCTGACGTACCGGGCGTTCCAAATAAACTGCTTTTACAACCGCATCGCTGTGAACAACAATCGACGTATTAGGGTTGATTGAATCGGTAATGAAAGCAGTTCCGGATACTGTTTCCCAATGATCAAAATAGAACCTGTTTGAAATAGAAAACGTATCAATTTCAATTGTATCATTAGACAAAACATCCAATGTTACCGAATCTGAAGAAAGAACACCAGCCAGTTCGTTTAGAATAGTCAGATTGTGGTAACGATAGTAACGTATTCGCATTGTTTGAGTTGTATCATATAAGCGGTAAGGAGCAACTCTGAAATAGTAAGTTTCTCCTGAATCTGCACTTATTTGGATCTGGTGTGATGAGGACTGATAAGTATTAACTGCAGATGAACAGGATGAATTTGTATCATAACCAAAAACACTCATTGTATGACTATAACCAGCAGATCCAATCTCAACAAGAAATGAATCCGCAGCCGGCAGGGTGAATGAAAATAGAATACCACCTCTTGTTCCCCCGTCTACGCTGGTATAGGCAACTGTGTCCCACTCTTCTGAAACAATACGTAAAGGCCGCTCCAGAAACACGGATTTTACTGTCGTATTCTCCTGTATTTCGATTGATGATAATGAGTCTGTAGAATCAGCGATTGTGGCTGAACCGCTGACAACAGTCCATTTATCGAAAAAATATTTCCCGAAATACTGAGGAAATGGCAGATTTTGAGAGAAACCACTTCGAATCTTTAATGTAGTGTCTGTTGTAACAGTCCCGTTTACATCCTTTTTTACTGTCAGTGTGTAAAAAGTCTGAACCTGTGTAGTAAATTGACAATCATTATAAGACGAAGATGAAGGATAAATTCTGAAATAGTGTTTTTCACCAATTGCACTGCTGCTGAAAGTAAAAAAATTGCTTGAATGATAATCTGAGTGATTTGTAAAAGTACTGTCCTGACCATAATAGTAGATATAACTATTATGATATGAAAGCTTCTGCAGATCCAGATAGAAGCTGTCTATTGATGGAGCAGTGAAACATAACAAAACCCCACCGCTGTTATAATCACCATGTGTTGCATATTGGAACGTGTCGAGTTCTGCTCTGATATCATAGATTTCTTTATGTTTAATCATGGCTTTTATTGTAGCATCGCTTGAATCTATATACACAGTAGTTGATTGTCGCAAGGAGTCAGCAAACCGTACACTTCCGGACACAATTTGCCATTTTTCAAAAAAGTAAAATAATCCTGATACTGAAACATTAATATCTTTGTATTCACCACTTTTCATTACAAATGTATCAACCGGCGATACAGTTGCAACAGGATCCGGCAGGATGATAAGTTTATAAAAAGGATTGGCTTTTAAGGCAAAGGATGATGATCTGTACAAAGGATTTGCCGGAGATATACGGAAATAAAGATCGTTACCTGCTTCTTGCGCTCTGAATTCAAAAATTTCTGAATTTTCTACATTCTGACTGTCTGCTGTTGAAAAAGTGGAATCATCATTATAATAGGTTATACGAAAAGGTATACTATAAGACTCTGCACTTGCGAGAGTGATGTAGAAACTGTCAGCACTGGGTGGAGTAAATTTGAATAAAACACCAGTACGCCCGTTTCCACCATGCTCATCAAAATTAAATGTATCAGATTCAAAAGTTATTTCATGGATCGATTTCTGCAAGAAATGAGCTGTAGCCGTTACATTGGTTACTGTAGGAAAAATACTTGTAGAATTACTCGTTGAATTTTCAATATCTGCCCCATCACTTGAGGTCCAGTGTGAGAAATAAGATACTGGTGACTCGAATGCCTCTATCGGTGCAGAAAAATGGGTCCATATTTGATTATTACTTCCAGAAGTTGTTCCGTTACCATCGGCAACTACCGACAAGGTACATTTCAAACCTATATGTACACGAAAGTCATTACTGTATGCACCTGTCGCCATAGGCTTTACCATACAATAATAACGATTACCCGCAATTACGTTTACAGGAAATACAATTGGAGATGTCCCATTTTTGGATCCGGCAGTTGTCGTAAATGTTGAATCCTTTTCATAAAATACTATAGATTTAAAAACATCTCGATAATCCGGTGTATTATCTGCAATAATTGCAACAGTATCGCTGAGTGAAGCAACGAAAGAAAAACGAACTCCATCACCAATCCGTTCCATATTGTAGGCATGAGTTGTAAAATTAAATACTGTTGGTTCATCTGGTATATTATACACCTGTGCATCACAAAAGGATTTTTCAGGACTAACAACTATAGTTATACATATCAACACTGAAAACCAATATCTTAATTTCATCAGAACCTTTCTTGCAAGTATATCCATTTCATAAGAAAGTTTCGGAGTCAAAAAAAGAGCTCCTAAAATGTTCTCATACTCCCGAATCAATAAACCGACATCTGTTAGCTTAATTGAATTTAAAAAATTGTTATAAATATAGTAATTGAACAGAAGAAGGATAATAGAAATGATCGTTAAAAACTGTTAAAAAAAAATATTTAATAGATTGTATTTATCTGATTTTCAATTAGTTAGGATTTATGCAGATCTTTGGGTATTTCAAGGATCAGATCAATTTTATCCTGGAGAGCATCTCTTCCAGTTCCTTTTCTTTTTCCGGTTTGATATCGCAACTGCTTAATACGAACTCAACTGTTTTTTCGATATATTTCAATTTGGGATAGCGCGGCAATGTTTTTATATCCAGATATTTATCTAAAGTCTGTGTTCTTCTCCATCCATCCTTATTTACACTGACATTCCATATCCCGGATTTTTCTGCCAGATCAGATTTTGTCAGGCCGGTATTCTTGCACCACAGGTTAATTACATGATTAAGCAGTTCAACGACCAGTATACGTTTCTGTTTTTCCTTATCATCAGTTTTAAGATATTTCTGTAATTTATCAACGATTTCTCCAATTGAATTCAAGTCACCCTGCAATTGCGGATTTTCTTTTAAAAGATCTGGACTGAGCATTTTTATTGTACTGTTCAAAGCCTCAATCCGTTCAATATTCATGTTTAATTCTGAAATAAACTCCTCAACCGGCAATACACAATTTTTGTCATCTTTGTCTTTATTATTTCTGAAAATCAGTACAGACAAATCAGTTTCACCGCAATTACATCGACTCACTGTTATTTCAAAAGGTATTGTCTTTCTTTTTCCGACTCTTAATTGAACAGCACTGAATAACCTGTTTCCTTCTTTGAAACTATTGAACCAATCCTCGATTTTCGTGTTTTTTCCTGTAAGGAGTGAAGTGAACTTTTTTCCGATCAGCGATGTATTTACCGGTTTAATTATTTCTTCACACTGTTTATTCAGATAACATATTCTGGAATCCTCATCCACCGCCATTACAGCGTCTTTTATTGTATCCAGCATATTTGCAAGTTTTTTCTGAAGAGAAAAAAGTTCGATTTCCCTGTTTTTCCTCAAATTAATTTCTGTCTTAAGTTTCTGATTTTCCATCATTATATCGTAAGCTTTTCTTATATTTATCTGGGTATTGATTCTCATGTGAAGTTCAGATCTGGAAAATGGTTTTGTCAGAAAATCGTTTGCCCCTGATTTAAAACTATGCACAAGATCTGTCATCTGATTTCTGGCAGTAAGTATAATTACAGGAAGCTGAATTGAACTGTGTTTTTGTCTTATGATACGGCAGCATTCAAGCCCCGACATTTTGGGCATCATAAGATCCATTAAAACCACCTGGGGTTTCACTTTTTTCAGTATTTTCAGAGCCTCAACACCGCTGTGTGAAATTTCCATATCATAATTTCTTTTTTCAAGAAATTGACCAATTAACTCCACACTCATCGGATCATCATCAACAACCAGTACAGTTGGTTTTTTTGATACTTCCTTTCTGCTGGTTACCTTTACTAAATTATCATCATTCTGTTCTACAGGAATCACTTTTGGCAAACATATCCTGTCTGGTGTTTCGGACGGGATTTTTTCAGTTACAGGCAATGTGAAACTGACAGTAGTACCTTCACCGGTTCCTGATTTTATATTTATCCGGCCTCCATGAAGTTCGACGAGATGTTTTGTTATCGGGAGTCCAAGCCCGCACCCTTCATATTGACGAACATCAGAAGAATCAGCCTGACCAAAAGAATCAAATACTTTTTTCAGCTTATCTTCAGGAATTCCTGTTCCGGTATCTTTAACACTTATTTCTGCCTGATCTTCCGGTATTAAAACTGCACTGACTGTTATTTCACCATCATTAGTAAATTTAATGCTGTTTCCGATCAGATTATAAAAAATCTGCTGAAGCCTGTCTTCATCTGCCATAACCGCTTCAAAATCTTCAGTTATTGCATTAACTATTCTGAGATTTTTATTCTTTGTCAGAGGCTCAAGCATTATCATGATATTATTTGCAAAAGAGTGAAGATCGACAGCTCTTCTGAAAAGCATTATATCTTTATTTTTCAGTTTTGAAAAGTCCAGAATATCATTTACCAGAGCAGCTAAACGCCTGGAACTCGCTATAATCATTTTAAGGTTCTTTTTAATACCGGAATCCCTTGTCCCAATTGTCTCCAGAAGCATTTCGGAAACGCCTGTGATCCCATAAAGAGGTGTTCGCAGTTCATGTGTTACCCGCGCTAAAAAGTCATCCTTGAGATTACTTAATCTTATCAATTTTTGATTCTTTACACTTAATTCAGAACTGATATTCTCAATTGTATTAACTGCCCCTGCAAATCTTCTGGCAAGAATATATGTTTGAGACAAGATAAACAGGAATATCCC
>Ga0180031_1049440_pt1 | contig 15624 bp, 11 predicted proteins | sample BioBRNtimezero_2_FD_146429 | JGI IMG/M metagenome (GOLD analysis project Ga0180031, IMG submission 146429) | Anaerobic biogas reactor microbial communites from Seattle, Washington, USA - Biogas_R2-B RNA time zero (Metagenome Metatranscriptome) | ecosystem: Engineered > Bioreactor > Anaerobic >...
GTCGGGAATCAAGTCAATACTGTCCTCTACGTGTATGTCGGAGATGCGCAGGTCCGAACCGGTCTTCCGGCAGACCCCATCGATATCGCCGATGGCGGCACCCCTTCCTTCTTTGAGTGCGGCGATGAGCCGGAAAAAGGGTGTTTCTCCCTCTCCCCGAACGACGTAATCCACGCAGGGTGATTTCAATACATGCTCAGGAAAGAGGGTGGGATGGGTCCCGCCCATGACCGTCACAATCTCAGGATTCACCTCCTTCGCACACCGTGCTACTTCGAGAGCCTCCAGGGAATAGGTGGTGAAAAGGGATGAAACAGCGACTACATCCGGCTCTCTCGCGGCGATCTCCTTCTTCATCTCCTTGTAATCACACCCGAAACGATAGTACCGGGCGAAAAACGAGAGGGGCGTGGAGACCCCTTCCCGATAATAGGGCTCCAGCTCAGGAAAGGGGTGGTGCCGGAGGACCTTGGGCTTTCTGCCGGTCCTGAAATCAAGGATAGAGACATCGGCGAGGGCCTGTATCTTTGTGGCGAGGTAGAGAAGGGCGAGAGGGTACGTCCTTATGGACGTGTCGTAGAAGTCCTCGATGGGAGGCTGGATGAGGAGTACTTTCACGGCATAGATTATAATCGAAATGGGGCATCAATCGCATGCAAATGGTGGGACACGGGGTTTTTTGCCTTTTGAACCATCCCTGTCAGGTATTCGGACCTCAAATCAGGCAACAGATAATAGGTGGCACGGAGCTGGCAGGCAAGCTGTGGCGCCAGATCCATCTTCATCAGGTTTTGCTTGTCTTCCGTATCGACAACAATGTAATCGGTAGTTGTGATCCCGGCAAGAAGCACGCTGATTTTCGCGAGTTCTTCATTGATCGGGGAGCCGGTAAGGCCCTGATTGGCCTTGCCGTCCGTGACCAGGACCACGAGGCATCGCGTGTTCGGTCTCTGCATTTTCATCTGTTTCACAAGCTTGTACGCCTCAATCAATCCTGCTGAAAGGGGTGTTTTCCCTCCGACGGGGATCTCTCGCAGCCTTTTTGCTGCCCGCTCAAAACTCGATGTCGGGGGCAGCACAACCTCTGCCCGGTCGCGCCTGAAGACAATCATGGAGACCTTGTCCCTCTTCTGGTAACAGTCGAGAAGCAGAGACTGAATAGCACCCTTTGTCTCTGTCATCCTTCGCCGGGCGCCCATGGAGCCGGAGCCGTCGACAAGAAAGAGGACCAGATGTCCCATTTTTCGCTCACGCTCTTTAAACCGCAGATCTTCGGGCCGTATGATTATTGCTTCTCCTTCATTTCTTCCGCGCATCCGCTGAAAGGGAGCAGCAGCCCTGAGCGTTGCATCGATGGCGATATCCCGGTTGTTTCTCCCATAGCGGCTCCGGACGTACCGGCCGCTTTTCCCCTGTGACACGGTTTTCGTCCTCCTGCCTGAGACGGCCCGCTTTATCCGGTCCTTCCCGAGGATTATCCGCCGTACCTCGAAAGTCGCGCCTGTTTCAAAAACCTGTTCCCTGCGGGACGGCTCCCTTTCCCTCATCTCCCGGGGGGCCTGATTCTCGCCACCGGGGCTTGTTTCTTCCCCGTGATTCAGGTTCTCGTCGGATGGTTCATCCCCATGGCTCTCCTCGTGCCCGCCGTGTTCCCGCTGCTCATGGGGTGCCTCGCGGTCACCCTCTTGTTTGTTCCTTGCACGGTCTTCCTCCATTTCCTCCCCGAGCCTTGCCCTGTGACCCAGGACGAGGGGCAGCACGTGCTCGACATGCTCTTCAGTCACCGCTTCAGCGCTGCAAAAAGCCGCATAAGCCCGCGCCCCATAGAGCAGGAACAACTCTCCCCGGTGCCCCTCGCTCTCCATGGCAATGCAGCGGTTGACGATGTAAGATTCTATTACCGGTGAAACCGAGACCTTGTCGAGCAGTTGCCGGCTTTTAACAATCCTCAAACCCAGTTTTTCCAGTTGCCCGCGGTCGCCCGCGTGTTTCCCGGCAGGGAACGATGCGGCCTTCTGAGCGATCTCCATCCTTTCCTCTCTCGTGGGGGTTGCCCTCCAGAGAACGGACATGCCGAAACGGTCAAGAAAATGATGAGAAAAGGCTCCGCCTTCAGGGTCCATGGTGGCGACAGTAATGAACCGCACCCGTCGGGACACGGCAAACCCCTCCCTTTCCACGATATGGATCCCTCTGTCCTGTGTTTCAAAAATAAGGGAGACAACCGAGGGAGGGAGAAGATTGATGTTGTCCACATGGATGACCCCGCTGTCGGAACGGCCCAGGATGCCGGGTTGGAGTATCTTTTTGCCGCGACGGATGGTCTCTTCCATGTCGATCACGCCAAGGAGGCTCTCCTCGGTCACGTTGAGCGGCACCTCAACAAAGGGGAGGCCATCGGGGAGGAGGTCTCTGAAGAGCCGTGCGAGGGTGGATTTCCCGCTTCCCCTTTCGCCGGCAAAAAGGACACCGCCACAGCGCGGGTCTATGGCGTTGAGAATGAGGGCCAGCTTTCCATCATCGTGGCCCACAAAGTCACAAAAGTTCATGGGCTCAGCTCCGAGAGAACCTGCTCAACCTTGACCATTTCCGATCCTATCTCCTCGAAGGGCATACGTTTCTGCCGGTGCGCAAGAGAAAGCATGGCCGCCTCCCTGATCTCCTCCTGCCCTATGGCCTGCTCCCCCCGGAGTGCAGTCAATGCACGTGCCGCCTTGAGGATCACAATGTCCGCTCGATGCCCGTCGAGGCTCAACTGCGTGGTGATCGACACAATCCGGGCCAGTGCCGCCTCCGGTGTATCGATCCCCCCGAGCCGCTTCCTGCCGTCCATGACGCTCCGGCAAAGGCGGTCTTGCTGCTCCTGCCAGTCCCCGAGGAAACCGTCGGGATTGGTATCAAAACTAATCCGCCGCCTCAGTATCTCGACTCTGGAGTCCTGATCACGGAGTGATGTGACCCTTACGCACAAACCAAAACGATCGAGGAGCTGGGGCCGAAGCTCCCCCTCCTCGGGATTCATGGTGCCCACGAGAATAAAGCGGGCAGGATGGGTAAAGGAAATACCTTCCCGTTCGACTGTGTTAACCCCCATGGCAGCCGAATCGAGCAAAAGATCGACGATATGGTCCTCCAGGAGATTCACCTCGTCGACATAGAGAAAGTTTCTGTTTGCCGATGCCAGTAATCCCGGTTCAAACCGTTTCTCCCCTTTTTTCAGCGCGTGTTCGATATCGAGGGTGCCGACCAGACGGTCTTCGGTAATACCGAGGGGAAGCTCCACGACCTTCATCTTCCTTTTTTCCCGGTTGAGCTCACCGTCCTTCTCGAGGCTGTCCCTGCAGGTGCTGCAGAGGTACCCTTCAGGATCGCACCCGAAGGGACAGCCGGCGACAACGTCGATTTCAGGAAGGAGCTCAGTCAGGGCGCGGACAGCAGTGCTCTTTCCGGTACCCTTCTCCCCCATAATAAGGAGTCCTCCGATGCCGGGGTCGATTACGTTCAGGAGAAGCCCGAGTTTCATCTCATCCTGCCCTACGATAGCCGAAAAGGGAAATATCATCCGAGAACCTCCTCCATCCGTTTTTTCCATTCCTCTATGTCGTCGGTCGTCATCACGTCAATACTCCCTCCCTGAAATTCGCCCTCCATAGCATCCATCCTTTCCTCGATCCATCCCTCCACCTCAAGGTAGAGCTTCTTCAGGGCTTCGTTCACGTCGGGGGAAGGGCTCCACAATCCCCGCTCCACGGCCTCGATGAGCCGTCTGCCCATCTCCTCCATGGCCCAGGGGTTATGATCCTGAAAGAATTTGCGATTGTCGTCATCCATGAGGTAGGTGCGCGCCACATCGTCAAACAGGGCGCCGTCCACGGCCTTGGCCGTTGCCTGCCATCCATACAGGCGCCCCACCCGCTTGCTTATCTCGGCGGCCCCTTTGTAGCCGTGTTCTTTCATGCCGTCAATCCACTTCGGGTTCAAGAGCTTTGCCCGTGCGACCCTCCGTATCTCCTCGGAAAGCGTTCTGACCGCCACCTCGCTCTGTTCCCGCGTGTCACCATAGTAGTTCTTGATCTCCTTCCCCGAGACAACCCGGGCGGCATTGATCATTCCGCCGTGACCCCCAAAATAGCAGCAACACCCCGTGAGATCGTATTCGTCGGTAACCGTCTTGTTAAAGGTCACCTCCACACTCTCCAGGCTCTCTGCCAGGCTCTGGTGCGCCTTCTCGCCGTATACGTCTTTCCCATAAGCGTAACCGTTCCAGTAAAGGAACACATCTGCCAGATCCTTTTCCGTTTTCCAGGCCGATGCGTAGACGGCAAGCTGCGTCCCTGCCTGGTACGTACCCGGCATGCTTGCAAAAATTCTGTATGTGGCCTTCCGGAATGCCTCTCCATCGGCCGGGGACCGGTCGCCGAGCCGTTGAAGGGTGTGCCTTCTCACGAAATTCTGTTCCACCGGCTCAGGCAGGGCAGCCACGGTCTGAATCACCTCATCAAGGAGGGCAACGGAACCGGAGAAGTTGTCCCGCGTAATGCCGGACACCCGCACCGTTACGTCGATTCTCGGACGCCCCAATCGGTCGAGGGGGATGACCTCAAAGCCCTTTACCCTGCCGTTGTCCTGCCGGCAAGGTTTTGCACCCAGGAGGTACATCATCTGGGCCATGCCCTCCCCGTCTGCCCACATGATGTCGGTACACTGCCAGTAGAAGGCTATGCTTGAAGGGTACTTCCCTTCCTCCATGAGAAAACGGTCGAGGGTTTGTTCGGCAAGAGCCCTGCCGATTTCCCACGCAGCACGCGTCGGGATGGTCTGGGGGTCAAGAGAGTAAAAATTCCTGCCCGTGGGGAGGATATCGGGTCTTCCCCTGGTAATGATCCCGGAGGGCCCAGGCTCAATGTACCGGCAATCAAGGCCCTTGAGGAGCGATGCAATTTCATCCGAATCCTGGATGCCCCGGAGGACGGAATCAAGGGTCTTCTGAATATCTCCCAGGGCCGCGCCTTCCTCGGGCAAGACCGGAAACCGGGCTTTAAGGGCTTCTTCCAGGGATGGCGATCCCTCGATATAATCCCTGCAGATGTCCCGTGCAAGAACCTCCGTCTTCTCCTTAAGCTCGGCATCCTCCAACCCCGTTGCCCTTGCAATTACCCGGGCAACAGCGTCCCGCAGGGAACCTGGTCCGGTTTCGTATCTGAGTATGGCATAGACGAGGTCTGCACAATCCCTGCCTGCCGGTATCCTTCCGAATACGTGCATGCCCTTCGGTATGTAAGTATTCTTGAGAACAGAAAGCGCGTCGTGAATTTCCCCGATCCTCTCCTCGATGTTGTCGTGGGAGAGGGAATCACCGTCGAGGAGATTGAGCCCCTTCGTCCTGTCCATGATCATGTGTGCGAGGGTATGGGCCTTTGCAGGCTCGGTCCGGCTGTAACGTCCGTATTCCTCGATCAGTTTCTCCAGCTCGCTGAGGTCGCCATAGAGATCGCCCCGGACCATGACGGTCTGCATGTGATCCACGAGCACGGCGTTACTCCTCCGCTTTGCAATCGTGCCTTCCGGCGGATTGTCGGCGTTGTAGATATAGAGATGGGGCATCGTGTCAACGGCAATATCGGGAAAACACCCTGATGAAAGCCCTGTTGCCTTTCCCGGCAGAAATTCAAGGTTACCGTGGGTGCCCACATGAATCATGGCATCGGCGCCGAATTCCCTGGAAAGCCACTTGTACACCGCTACATACTGGTGAGGAGGCGGTACGGAAGGATCGTGGAGGATCTTGCACACCCGGCCGTCGCAGCGGGCACCGGCGCATCCCCTCTTCGGCTGAACCAGGACCACGGCATTGCCGAATCGGAGGCCCGTTACAACGATCTTCCCTTCGTAGACCATGGCTGCAGGAACACCGTCTTTCTCCTCCCCCGGCGGGTTTCCCCATGCCTCCGCCATGCGCTTCCGGGTCATCTCGGGCAGCTCGGTGAACCACTCGGTATAGGTTTTGTTTTCCACAAAGGCCAATACCCCGCCCCGGTCGACAATCTCCTCAACGGTCGTCCATCGGAACTCTGATATGGCCTTCTTCGCCATGATCTCGTCAATCAACGCCGTACCGCTCTCCGGGGGATCAACGCCGTACCCCATCTTCTCCATCTTTTTCAGGATGTCCGCCACACTTTCAAGAGTATCGAGATGCGCACCGGAACCCACTGTTGCTTCGAGTGCAGCGCACGGATTGTTATGGAGGATAAAGGCCACTTTTTTCTCGTGATTGGGCTTCCTTCGAAGGTTGATCCATTGGGCTATCCTGGCCCCTGTCTTTGCGATCCTGTCTTCAATCGCTTCGTAGGATTCGTCCTCCGGGTTCGTAATACCTCGCGTGGCACCGATTACCATAGGCTCGATAACCCCTTCGAATTCAGGCATGGCCACGCTCCAGGCTGCCTGGGAGCCGAGACCGTCAGGGTCGTCGAGCCACCGGCTCCGATCCTTGTAATAGGAGATCACCGGTGCAAACACGGGTATTTTCAGCCGCTTTAGGAGATCGACGCCTGATGGGGCATGAGACTCTTTGATCCCGCCCCGCTCGCTTCCCAGAAAAAAGGAGCTGAGCTTGACGACAGCATCCACAACAGGGTCTCCGTTTTTCGTAAAGAACCGCTCTACCACCTCCACCCCGCTTAGATTGCCGAGATGAATGTCTTTCACAGGATACAGAAAAACCGGTATGATCCCGAGACCCCTGGCCTCCAGGGTCTCCATGAGCGATCTCTCTACATTAAGATTCCGGTTAACCCAATTGGACCGCGAATAAAGGAGGCCGGCAAACCGGGTGGGCACGAAAGAGAGGAGCCCGGAGTAAACGGAAAGATACTCGCCGGTATTTTGGAAAACCCCTGGAATAAGCGGGTGGTGGATACCCTCCCACGGCAGCTCCTCGGGACGCTCAAAGGTCATCTGCTCACCGAAGAGCAGGTTGAGAAGGTATTTGAGCATATTTGTCATGTTCCGTATCCCGCCGAAGAGGATGTAACGGTATACGGTTGCGACAATCTCGGGGCTGACATTGGAGAAAGCCCCGAAGGTCGGATCGGTTCCCACGACGACCACCGGTACCCGATCCTTTGCGGCAATCAGCGCCGCTTCGATCTCCTCCCAGAAATCGTCATGAGTTTTATAGAGAAGGATCAGGTCGGTTTTGGCAAATCCTGCGCAGATATGTCCGATAAGGCCGGGGTCTCCATTGATCTGCTTGGTGGAATAGCCCGTAAGATCGATGGCAAGGTCCCGGGCAGCCTCATGGAGGACCGGCAAGTAGGATGACCACATAATGCTCAGTACTTTCATTCATGACCTCCGTTGCGCCTATTCACTGTATCTCCTGATGGTATGGGACCCGTACATAAAGAAGACCACGGCGTAGACAAGAAGCACTGCAAGCGATACCGCACCTTCCCCGTCAAGGCAGGTCTTTCTCATGAGGATGTTCGTATGAGTAAGGGGCATAACGTCAATGATCCACCTGATAACCGGAGGTATCTTGTCCACGGGAAAGAATGTGCCGCTGAAAAAGGCCATGGGCAGTATGAAGAAATTTGCGTAGGTTGACGTATCCTCGTGGGATGTTGTGATCATGCCCGTCACAATCCCAAGGCACGCAAAGAGAAAGCAGTTCAGCAGAAGGACCATGATAAAGAGAGGGGTAATGGTGAAGCGGGGAGAGATAGTGAAGCCCACAAAAATAATCAGAACCGATGCAAAGAGGCCCTTGGTGACCCCTGCACATACCTCGCCGATCATGATGGAGAAGGGGCTGATAGGGGCCTGCACGAACAACTGGAAGGTTTTGAAGTAAAGCCTGTTCAGGTTCAGGGCATTCGCTACCCACGTGTAGGAGTTACTCATGGAGCTCATTGCCACGAGGCCGGGGATCAGAAAATCGAGGTAGTTGCCGTGACCTGTCTGCACGCTCTTCCCCAGGCCGAGCCCGAAGGCTACCAGGTAGATAATAGGGACAACCATGGCGGAAAAGAGATATCCCAGCTTGAAGAGCTTCCTCCTGAAGAGGAGCATTTCCCTGAGGTAGATCGGGTACCACTCGAACAGTCGTGTCATTCCAGCCGTTCTCCTGTGAGCTTCACAAACACGTCCTCCAGGTTCGATCTCCTGATCGTGACGGTTCCCTCCATCCGTCCCGCAAGAGCATGGGCCTCGGTCCTGCCGGGACACATATGCTGAACAAGACGTCCCTCTTCATTCACGTATTCCACCACGTATTCGCCGACCTGCGCCTTGAGCCCTGACGGGCTGTCCAAGGCAATTAATGTGCCCTTCGCGAGAATCCCTACCCGGTCACACAGATTTTCCGCCTCCTCGATGTAGTGGGTGGTTATGACAACGGTCCGACCGTCGATCCGGGCCTTTCGTATGAGGTCCCACATCTGCCTCCTGATCTGAGGGTCAAGGCCGATGGAGGGCTCGTCGAGAAAGAGAACGTCCGGCTCGGTCAGGAGGGCCCTTCCCAGAAGGAGGCGGCGCTGCATGCCTCCGGAGAAATGGGAAACAAGGGAACCCCTCCTGTCCGGAAGACCCACGGCGGCAAGGGTCTTGTCCATCCTGGCGGCAAGATCATCAAGGCCATGGAGCATCCCGTAGATACGCAGGTTCTCCCCGGCGGTAAGCTCCCGGTCAAGGTTATTATCCTGCGGCATAACACCGATCATTCTTTTTATCATGGCAGGACAGCGGTCCATTTCAAGGCCTGCAATCCTGCATCTGCCGGAATCAGGCCGCGCAAGGGCGGTGAGGATCTTGATGATCGTTGTCTTGCCGGCTCCGTTCGGCCCGAGAAGACCGAATACTTCACCCTTCCCAATGGTCAACGTAACCTTATTGACAGCTCTTATGTTTCCGTAGGTCTTGGTAAGATCGGCGACATCGATCATACACCACCCCCCGGATAGACCATTTGAAAACCGTTCCAGCTCACTACGCGGACGTCAATCCCATAGACCGCCTTCAGATTCTCCTCTGTAATCACCGTCTCCGGGCATCCCCCTGCGACAATGGCCCCCTCGTTCATCAGCACCACCCTGTCCGAGAAGAGGAGGGCTAGATTGGGGTCGTGGAGGGTCATGAGCACAACCAGGTTTTTCTCCCGGGCAATGACCTTGATCTTTCTGAGGATGAGGAGCTGATGCCTGAAATCCAGATGCGATACAGGTTCATCGAGGAGCATGATCGGCGCTTCCTGGGCAAGGGCCCGTCCGATAAGCACGAGCTGTTTTTCGCCGCCGCTCAGTCTCGTATAGGCTTTATCCCGTAAGCCGGGGATACCGACCATCTCCAGGGCCTCGTTGGCCCGCTCGCAGTCCCGTTGTCCGGGCATAGAGAACATGCCCACATGGCAAGCCCTTCCCATGAGCACAACCTCGAAAGCCGTGTAAGGGAAGGGAGGTACATGCTCCTGGGGGACCCCTGCAAGGAGTCGTGCCCGTTTTTCGTGTGACCGTGCCAGGAGGTCTTCACCGTTAAGTTTTATCTCGCCCTGCCGCGGCTTCCATATTCCTCCGATGCACCGGAAGAGGGTCGTCTTCCCTGACCCGTTCGGCCCGAGGACGGTTGTGATCTCCCCTTTTGAGGCCTCGAGGGAGACACCCCGCAGTATATCGGCCTCATGGCTGCCATGCCTGAAATGAAGACCTTTTACTTCCAGCAATACAGTGCTCCTGTCATTGGTTCGACCATCAGCTCCCCCAACTCTCCTTTCCTCCCCGCTTCATGAGGTAGATGAAGAAGGGGGCGCCGAGAATCGCGGTTACGATGCCCACCGGCACGTCAAGGCCGGTAAGGCTCCTCGCCACCGTATCGGCAAGGATCATGAAGGTTGCTCCCCCTGCCATGGACAGGGGAACGAGCCTGGTATGATCCGGCCCTGTTGCCATGCGTACAAGGTGGGGAACGATAAGACCCACCCAGCCGATAATGCCGCTCACCGAGACGGCGATACTTACAGCCAAGGATGATGCTATCAGCAAGACAATCCTGTCCCTCTTCACGTTGATGCCGAGGGTCCTTGCCTCGTCCTCCCCCATGCTCAGCACATTGATCCTCCACCTCATCAGGTGGATGGGGAAAAGCGCCATAACACCAATCAACGCGATCTTCACAGCATCCCATCCGGCAAGGGAAAAGCTCCCCATGAGCCAGTAAACGATGGCCTGGAGCTTATGGGGATCGACCATGAATTTTACTATGGAGACAAGGGCCGTGAAAAACGCCGACATGATAACACCGGAGAGGACAAGGGGAAGGCGCGAAATCTCACCTTGAGTCCGCGCAATCATATAGGCAAGTATTACTGCCGTGATGCCGAAAATGAAGGCCAGAGGCTGGGTGGGCCAGTGAGGTAAAAACCCTATGGAAAGGGCACATCCGAGGGCTGCGCCTGCAGAAAGGCCCAGGATGTAGGGATCGACCAGGGGGTTCCTGAATAATCCCTGAAGGGTCACCCCGGAGCCGGAGAGAATAAGGCCCACCAGTCCCGCAAGAATTATTCGTGGCAGCCTGATCTCGGTAATGATCGCCCTCTCTGGTATATCCTGAAGCGAATGAAGGAAAGGGACATTGGGGATGAGGGATCGAAGCACCATGGAAGGGGTGATCTCGTACGTGCCGATGAACAAAGCACAAAGACCCGTTATGAAGGGAAGGGCCAGGATCAGCATATAAAACGGTCTTCTCGTTTTCACGTTAATTCTTGAGCCCCGGAGATATGCCGAACACCCTTTTCTGGAACCCGTCCGCAACATGGCCCACATTGACATCATTGAAATGCTCGGGATACGTCACGGCCGCCATCCACAGGGCAAAAGGTGCAAGCCGGGGTGACCACGTAGACCACTCGGGTGCCTTGTAGACCCTCCCTCTCCTGACCGCCTCAAGGATCCTCCACTGCGGGTTCCCTGTCAAATCCGAAGGGGCATACTTTGCATTTCCCCATATGACGATTACATCGGGGTTCCAGGCTATGATCCTCTCGATAGGCACGTCGATGCTCCGCTGGGGGATGGCGGATGCAGGGTTACGGGCGCCGATGAGACGGATGATGTCGTTTGTGATGCCTGTGCCTGCTGCAACAGAGGTGGCCTTGCCGCCGAGGTAGAGGACCTTCTTTTTCCGCCCTTCCGGGATGCGGGCCACCCGGTCCCTGACCATCCTGAAGAGCCCTTCCATCTCGCCAATGGCCCGGTTAATCCTTTTTTCCCGTTGAAAAAGCCTTCCGTGGAGCCTCATTACTTCGTAGAGATCGCCTATGCTGTCAGGGTATATGGCGATGACCCGGAGCCCTCTCTCCTCCATAAATTTCACCGCCTCGGGTCTCGCCGTCCAGGTGAGAACGAGATCCGGCTTCAGCTTCAAGAGGGCCTCCATATTGACATCGGTCCCGCTCCCGGCAGAAGGGATGGTGTGCCTGATATCCGGCCTTGCGGCTTTCAAAAGATTGCTTTCATATCCCCAGCGTCCGATACCGACAACGCGGTCCCATACACCAAGAACAGGGATCAGCTCGTATGATATGAGAAAAACCGCCCGCTTTACAGGGAGGGGGATGCTCACCACCCTTTCCAGCTTATCCCTGTAGGTGACCGTGACTGCGGCGGCCCACACCGCAGAGGGTAGAAGGAGAAAGATAAGGGCAAACACGGCCAAGCCGGGTCGCCCTGCAGATATTGCATTTATAGCGTGCGTTTCCCCTCTCATCTAGAATCTTATGGTCAGTTCTCCATACCATTTTCTCTCGGGGGCACGGTAGTAGGAAAAGTAGTCTCGATCGAAGATATTGTCAACGGCAACAGAGGCTGTGACACGCTTTGTGATTCCGTAGGAAATCTTTGCATCGGCGACAAAGAAGGGGTCATAGGATGTGAAGACGTTGTTCGTCCGGTCGCTGTTGAGATCGTTATTGTAACGCTTGCCCGCGTAGCGACCCACGATCCGGCCCATAAAGGGTCCACGCATGAACTCGGCCCCGATGTTGAACATTTCCTTCGGCACAAGGGTGAGCTTCTTTCCCTCTGTCGCCGGATTGGCACTGTTTCTCACCACCTTGGCATTGTTGTACGTATAGTTGACAAAGAGCTTGAGACCCACGTCAAACTGCTGCTCCGCTTCAACCTCGACCCCCTTTACCTCTGCCTTGCCCACGTTTATCTTGTCCTGGAAGGTCGAAGAGAGGGTCCTGTTATAGATGAGATCATCGATGTAGTTCTCAAAATAGGTCAGCTTCACAAGCGCCCCTTTCCATAACCGCTGTTCAGCTCCTATATCCCACGAGACGATCGTTTCCGGCTTCAGATCAGGATTACCTGCATAGGTGATCCCGGTTGAGGATGACGTCCACGTCCTGTAGAGGTCATACAAGGTCGGCGCCCTGAATGCCTTTCCAGCAGAGGCCCGTAGTGTTGTTTTCTCAAAGGGGTTGTAAACAAGGGCGCCCTTCGGGCTGAAGGCGGATGCGTCGGTGGAACTGTAACGCCTCGGATATCCTGCCTTACCCACATCGTTTGCGTAGCCCTCAAACGCCTTCCACCAGTCCTGCCTGAACCCCGCATAGGCCGTGAGGTTATTGAGTATCCGTATCTCATCCTGCACAAACACTGAGTACGTCCGGTCTTTCCCCCTTGATTCGTAAGTAATGCCGGCTCTGGAATCCTCATCCTTCCAGTCTGCCAGGGCATACTCCTTTGTGTCGGACCAATCGTACCGATAGGACCCCCCGCAGGTGAGGGTATGTCTGCTCCCCAGGGGCATGGTGAACTGCACGTCCACGTCGTATGCCCGGGAGGGACTGGAAGAGATCGTGCCCGGGCCCCCGAAACGGGTGGTCGCAGATGTGGAGCCGGGACTCGTGTACCAGCTCTCTTCATTCTCATTAAGGGAGAGGGAGGCCTTTGCCTTCACAATCGATATCTCGGTTTCGTAACCGGCCCTGTAGATGTTCTGGATCTTTTTTCCGCTCCCACCCAGAAAGGTTGACTCCCGTACGGTGCCGTACCTGTACACAGGCGTGCCGGCAGCGTTCAGCAGATAGGTGTTCGGGTCATCGTAGTCATACAGATACTCGGTCCTCATGAAGGAGAGGCTTAACCGTGATGTTTTCGTGAAATCGTACGCAGCCTTTGCGGTCATGCTTTCGTTGTACCACCCGTTTTTCCCCTTGTCGCCGATCAGATACCTGCGCCGGCCCTGGTTGTTTCTCGTCAAGGACCAGCCGGTAATCGACGCCGGCGGCCGTGCGATCTGGGTATTATAGTCGGTCACATAACCGTCGGTGGATCGGTAGCCATAGCTCACAAGCATGCTCAGCTTATCCTTGATCTTGTCTCCATAGGACCCGTAGACACTCCAGGTATTGTCAGTGCCATACCCGCCTTTTACGGTAATCTCCCTTTTTTCCGGCATTCTGGTAAGGATATGAACAACCCCGCCCATAGCATAGCCGCCGTAGAGGCTGGAGAAGGGTCCCCGCACCACCTCGATCCGCTCCACATCTGCCGGTGCGAAACCCCCGAAGGCAACGGTTCCGTCATAGGCCCTGTTTAGGGCCATGCCGTCGAGCAGGATGAGGGTCCTTTGCTGTCCGGGAATACCCCTCAGCGTAATACTTGCGAGGGTGTCCATGGGGCCCTTGCCGCGCCTGTCGTACACACCGGGAAGGGCATTGGCCGCCTGGTCGACCGCCTGAATATTACCCCCTTCAATATCCTCCCTGGTCACAACACTTACCGAGGCCGGAACATTCGCGGCCTCCTTCTCGGTCCTTGTGGCCGTAACGACAATTTCTTTTAACCTCACCTCACCGCCCTCTTCTGCGCGTATCCCGGCAGCGTGGGACAAAACAACCAACGCCACCGATATGAGTAAAACCAGTCTCATCGTCTGCCCCTCCTGATGCTACGAAGCAATATATCGTGCCATCACAAGGCAAAAAAACAACACTTAGTCGATATCCTTCCCAACGCTCGACATGCTCAGTGTTGCGTGTTTCACGCCTTTTATGGCCTTCAAAATATCTGCCAAGGTCTGAATATCACGTGGATTTCCCCTTACCGCTATTAATTCAAGGCAGTTGTCGTGGTCAAGATGGATGTGCTGGGTGGAAATTATCAACCGCTGATAGTCATGCTGTATATCGGTAATCTTATTCAGAAGATCCCTTCTGTGATGGTCATAGATAAGGGTGACTGCGCCCGCAACGTCTTCCCCTTCCACCCACTGTTTTCTTATCAGTTCCTGCCGTATCATGTCCCGGAGAGCTTCCGAGCGGTTGGTATAGTTCCTCTCCCTGATGTAGGCATCGAACTTGCCCAGCAATGCCTTCTCCAAGGATACTCCGAACCTGACTAATTCCGACATTAACCCCTCTAATAGTACCGATTGTACCTATGTAACACAAGACCCGAGACCGTGTAAAGGGAAAATGAATGATATTCAGTGGAGTTCGTATACTATAGGGAGAAGAACGACCACTCTATGTGGCACCTTCCTCTGAATCGTAGTCCTCATTACGGCTTCTTTCGCGCTCTCATCAAGAAGGGAGAAGCCGGAACCCTTGATGACCTTTACATTGCCGGTGGATCCGTTTTCGAGGACGATGAAAGAAAGGAGCACTTTCCCTTCCGCACCTATTCTCCTGGCCTTTTCCGGATATCGTATATTTCTGATAACCGTGTCACGAATATAATCAAAATCCTTTCCCGACCGGAGCAGTCCGGTTCCGCCTGAACCAGATCCCTGCCCTCTGTGGCCTGAACCCCCGGCCGCGCCGGGAATACCGTCCTTTGGCATGCCGGGAGACCCTCCATCCGAATGGGTGTGTGCCACTGGGGTTCCGGTTTCACCCTGGATCGTTACATTCCCCAGGGGATCAGTGGGTATGCGGATCGCAGGGCGCAAGACAGTCAGATTTGAATCCTCCATCCGGGTAACCGGACTGTTGAAGCCACTCTGATCCCTGATTTCACGGTTGGTCCTTCTTTCTCCTTTATAAGCCTTCTTCGGCCCAGCCCCGGTTTTTTTTCCCTGCTCTTCGTCACCCGGTCCCAAGACCGTTGTTACTGTGCCTTCCTCCTCTTTTACCAGGGTAAAATCGACCAGGACTGTTTCCGTAGATTTCTGCAATGCTCCAGACAGACCGAGAAAAAGCAAGAACGCGCAGACGTGAAGAGCAACGGATGCGCAGATGCCGATATAAGCCTCTTTCATTTTCCCCGCCGTCAAGCCTGAATCGCATCACCTTTAATCTTCGTGGGTTTTCCCTGTAATTTTAACGTCAGCAAGACATTGCATCGAGCAAATTCATCAGCGAATAGCCACGGTAGTACGTATTGAATAATCATAGTACTGCAATATTGGGATGTCAATCAATGCTCGCCCGCAGAAAACTGTCTTCTGTCGAAGGTTTTTCCGGGCTAAGCTAAGCTATGCCGACAAAGCATTTGCACATTTCAGCCACCATCACCGGCTTACACAAAATGAACCCTCAACTTTTTGTACAAAATCCCAGATACGCTTTTGAGTTTTCCACGCATTTCGTAGAAACCTCTTCTGCTCACCTCA
>Ga0180031_1127195_pt1 | contig 15128 bp, 14 predicted proteins | sample BioBRNtimezero_2_FD_146429 | JGI IMG/M metagenome (GOLD analysis project Ga0180031, IMG submission 146429) | Anaerobic biogas reactor microbial communites from Seattle, Washington, USA - Biogas_R2-B RNA time zero (Metagenome Metatranscriptome) | ecosystem: Engineered > Bioreactor > Anaerobic >...
ATATTTTATTCTGAATACCACTAAATTTTTATTCCCAATACCATAAAGGAGATGGTGCAAAAAACGTCAATCTTTCTTTAGTTCTAGGATGGTACAATGTCAGAGAATGAGCATGCAAGGCAAGAGTTCTATTTTTTATCCAAGGATAAGGACGCAATAAAAGTTTTTCCCATAAAAAAGGAAGACCTGATTCTTGGTACAATGTTTCCCCTACAATAGGATGACCTGAAATAGACAATTGAAAACGAAGTTGATGTTTACGACCTGTTTCAGGAAACAATTCTATGAAACTGATATCCTCACCTACTTGTAGCACATTATACTTTGTGCGTGCTTTTTTCCCATATTTTGATTCATACATTGTATTATGCAAAAGCGTTGTGGGACGGTAGTCTTCCGACATATTATGTTCCAATACACCTTGTGACTCTGTAAAGATGCCATGAACAAGTGCACGATATGTTTTTTTCACTACACGTTTTTCCCATTGCTTGGCTAAATTTGCAATGGCTTTTTCATTTTTCCCAAAAACAAGAATGCCTGACGTTTCTCTATCTAATCGATGGATAAAATAGTACTCACCGTATGTAGCACGAATGCGTGCCATTAAAGAATCACCTTGATAATGACCAGTAGCATGGCAAACTAAAGGAGCTGGCTTATTTACTACAAAAAGATCTTGGTCTTCAAAAATAATTTCAATATGTTTCATATGCTAATGTTTTTTTTGCCATTGTTTTTTATAATCTAATGTATATTTTTCTACTAAAGGAGAAAAACGATTTATCTTTTGCAAAGACCATTTATATGCTTTCTCCATACAAAGCAATGCATCTTCTTTGTTCCCCTCCAAATGATATACCATGCCTAATGCCAAATCAAACATACCATGCTCTGGATATGCTTTTTTATAATATTCTGCAGTTTCTTTCATATGACATAAAGAAGCAAATTGATAATGACATTGAATTCCCCAAAAATACCATAAATCCAAGAAAAATGGATTACATTTTGCAAATGTTATGAAAGCAAGATCAGCATTTTGAAGATTCCCTTTTCTTCCTTCTAAAATAGCATAATATAAATAAAAATAATCATACGTAGGCAAGAGAGTTTCTAATTTATAAAAAATTTGTTTTGCCCTTTGAATTTTATTTAGATCATTTGACGAATTATTACAAAGAACTTCTCCTGTCAAACAACGCCATTCTAAAGTATAGAATGTCTCCCACAATGGTTCTTGAACAGCCACCATTTTTTCTAATTTTTTTTCATAGGGTGCACAATATGCTAATTTATATTGAATTTGGAAAATAAATTCTGGCAAAATAAGCCAAATCCATAAAAAATAAAAACATAAGAGAATATATACACTCAATAGATTGATTTGTTTTTGTCTTTTTTTTATTTTATGATGTTGCTGGACATATTCAAAAAGAATCCATGCACAAGCAAGAATAAATAAAATTTGAGTGTGAGAATAAGACATAGAAATACAATAACAAGCTTGTAGATTACTAGATAAAAAAATTCCTAAACAGATAAAAAGATTTTTTTTCATATTATGATTGGAAGCATGGTTATATAAAAAAATTCCTTTATAAAATACAAAAGTAAACATAGAAAGTAAACATAGAATTCCAATCAGACCATATTCCATCCAAAATTCTAAAAAATAATTATGTGCAAAATCAACAACTGTTGCACTATATGCATGTGAAAATATTTCTATTGTTTGAAATTTTTCAAATACACTCAAAAAATTTCCACAACCCCAGCCAAAGAAAAATCGTTGCCAAGAAAAAGTAATAGCTTCCCAACAAACATTCCATACAGATAAACGAATCGAACCAGAATATTGAAACTTTGGAATCCATAAAGGTATCGTACTACAAAGTATAACTATGCCGAAGATACTAGCCATACAAAAATATTTTTGATATCTTTTCCACCTTAGCAATGATAAAAATAAAAACACTAAAAATAAATTTATCAAAATTCCTTTTCTTTGAAGTAGCAACAAAATACATAAAAAAAAGATAATTAAAAAACTATATATTCCCTTCCATTTCCAAGATTTTTCTTTCCAATGAAAAAATAAATTCGCCATTAAAATAATAATGCAAACACTAAAAACAGAAGCTGCTAAATTAGGATTTCCAAAAGGGTATCCCTGACGTGCTCCATGCGTAAAGAAAATTCTCTGCAACTGATCATCTAATGTATCTTGATAAAATAACAACAATCGAAAACAATAAATAATAACAGGTACTAAGCAAGCATATAAAACAATTTTCCAACAATATTCATGCAAGGAAGGCACAATAGCAAACAAATATATAAGACCTATCCACAAAAATACAAAAACACATAATTCCATCAAACCAGAAGGCACTAAAAAAAAACTTGTTGCCCAAAAAATAGACAAAACACCCCAACACAATAAACAAATAGGCAATATACAGAAAGAAGGACATATTTTTCGTAATACACTTTCATATATTGCCCATAAAAATAATGCTCCTGCTAAACATTGGATCATAAAATGACCTGTATATGTCCAAAGCTTACAAAATAAACTACAAGACAAATATATACTGGACAAAAAACAACAAGAAAGTATAGGGATCCAATATTTTTTTAAATCATTCACACTATTCATAATTATCTACTCACAAATTACAAAAAGAAAGTCTTGATTTTATAACCAAGACTTTAAAAACCAAGGCGTTATGTTTTTATAATGCATTCACATCTTCTACAGGGGCAGGAATATTGATTTTAAAGATTGTGGCTTTGACAGTATCTAAGAAACCTTTTCTAGTGTAAAACGTATGGTGAACTGTAGTAGGTTCATAGCCACAATGCATCATACAATCTTGGCAATCTGGATTGCCGCTTTTTCTTCCATATTTAGACCAATCTGTTTTTTCTAAAAGTTCTTGATACGTTGCATAATGTTCTTTATCTAGTAAATAACATGGACTTTGCCAACCAAATTGATTGTATGTTATAGTTCCCCAAGGTGTGCATTCATAATCTTCATGCTTTCCAACAAGAAATTCTAAAAACAAAGGTGATTGATTGAACATCCAACGTTTATTTCCTTTGTAAAGAATTTTGCGAAACAAATTTATAGTTTGTTTTCTGCGAAGAAAATGCTCTTGGTCATTGGCACGGGAATAATTATATCCTGGCGAAATCATCATTCCTTCTACGCCTAAATCCATAACTGTATCAAAAAATTGTCGTGTTCGTTCTGGATTAGCTGTATTAAAGAGAGTTGTATTTGTAGTGACTCGAAATCCTGCTTTTACAGCTGCTTGAATAGCACTAATAGCTTTATCGTATACGCCTTCTCGTTCCACAATTTTTGTATGCTCTTCTTTGAGACCATCTAAGTGAACAGATATAGATAAATATTGAGAAGGTTTAAATAAAGATAGTTTTTCTTCTAAGAGTATCGCATTGGTACACATATAAATATGTCGTTTTTGTTGAATCAATCCCTCTATAATCTGAGGCATGTCAGGATGAAGAAGAGGTTCACCACCTGCAATACTAACAACAGGAGCATCGCATTGTAATGCTGCATCTAAACATTGATCTACGCTAAGTTGTTGTCGAAGAACATCAGGAGGATATTGAATTTTCCCGCATCCGCTACAAGATAAGTTGCATCGAAAAAGAGGTTCCAACATAAGTACAAGAGGATATTTTTCTTTTTTCTGTTTTTTATTCTTAAGAACGTATTGAACAACAGATATCATTTGAGAAATCGGTACTGACATTTTTTTTGCCTTGTTTTTAGAAAGCCTTTCAGAAAAAAACTGAAAGGCTTTATTTGTTATTTATTTTTTTTACAAAAGATGATTTTGCCTATAATTATAAATCCAGCTATAGCAAAAGGAATACTAAGAATTTGTCCCATAGTTAATCCCAATGTATAGGGATTGTCTGGCGTCAATGTTTGATATTCTTTAAAATATTCTACTATAAATCGCCCTGTAAAATATATGGAAAGAAAAATTCCTGCCAATAGACCTTTGGGACGATCTTGTTTATAATGCCTATCTACGAGATATAAAGCTGTAAGAACTATTATTCCCAGTAATACTTCATAGAGTTGAGAAGGATGGCGTGGTTGTGGATTTTCTTCAAATCTGACAAAACAAATTGCCCATGGAACATCAGTGACGCGTCCTACAATTTCGCTATTAAAAAAATTGCCTATTCTGATAGCAATGGAAGCCGTAGCCACAGAAAAGCTTAAACAGTCACATACATCAGCAAGTTTCAATTTTTTAACGCGATGGTATATAAAAAGGGTTATAATGATTGTAATAGTTGCTCCATGACTAGAAAGTCCACCTTCCCATATTTTAATAATATCTATAGGATGATTTAAATAATATGTAGGTTCATAGAAAAAACAATGTCCTAATCGAGCCCCTATGAGAGTAGCAATAAATGCCCATAAAACAAAGTCTTCTGTTTGTGCTTCAGTGAATCCTTGGCGTTGTGTTTGCCATCTCCATAAAAAATATCCCAACATAACGCCTATAGCAAAGACTACACCATAATAATGAATTTTTAAAAAGCCTAAATCTATAAAAATAGGATCAAAATTCCAAATCATTCTCGGATGCTCCTATCTATTGATAACTCGTCCTTGGATGGGGATAGTTACTGTGGGTTGATCATGTAAATTTGTATGAATGGTAAGTTCCGCCTCAAAATTACCAATAGGAGTAGATGCATCTGCAAGTGCTTCTAAATAAATTTCATAATAGCGACGTTTAGATATGGAGTCTACTTTTGCTACTTTGATAAATGGTAAAGAAATATTAATATCATTAATATTGAACAATGATTCTTCTTCTACACTATAAATAATAATGCTTCTTTCAATGGGCATATGAACGGTAACATCATTCATATTAATTATTTCTTTATTCGTTGCAAGGGTTTTTGTGACAGTAGCATACACAGGGATTTCAAGAACTTTTGGCTTAGGAACAAGAATGGTGAGAATTAATTTTCCTTCGATTTTTCCATAAGGAATATTAGGATCAGCTTTTAAACTAATGCAAGTTGCTGGACGTGCTTCTGGATAAAAACCTTCATATTGTTCTTCATTGAAATCAACATGGAAGCATTCTTGAGATTGATTTAGTTCTAAATTCCATTTATCAATCTTATATTCTGGATATTCACGGGGTGAAATCCATATTTTTCGAACAATAGGAGTTCCTTTACGAAACTCACCAAATGAAAAACTAGGATGAGAAATATAATGATCTCGAACAACATTAGCTTCAAAAAGTCCAAGGATTGGAGTTCCTGTAATATTGTTTTCAATTTGAACTTCCCATTTATTTAAACCACTTTTTCCACGTGGGTCAAAAGCAACAGTAAGCTTTGTGCTTTTCCCTGGCAAAACTTGTTTGTCCGTAAGTTTTGCTACTGTGCAACCACAGAATGTACGAACATGGAAAATTTCTAAAATTTTTTCACTATCATTTATAATTTCAAAATCGAAATTTACAACTTTTGTATCAGGAATTGTTCCTAGATTTTTTATACCTGGTTCTATACGAATGGCAGTTTTAGCAGATTTTTGCGTCCACTCTAAATGCCTTTCTTCTAAATTGCTACATGCACTAAGAATGATTGTGAAAATTAGTAAAAAATAAAAAGATTTCATAAATAATTCCTACTAAAATTAGGTTACATAGTAAAATTTTCTTGCACATCACGTAAATTTAATATAGAATAAAAACTTAGATAATAGCTTAGATAATTCCTTAGTAGTATATCAATTTGTTTATTTTAACATATCTTTTCAAAAAAAACAGTATTTTTAATGAAATTTGTTATACGAAATAAAATAGGAAGAAAAAAAATTTAAATAAGCTATAAAACAATGTATAATTGGGATGTTAAGGAGAAAATCATGGACATAAAGTTAGATTCTAAACCAGTGAAATGGCAAAAAAATATAGACAAACAAGTCATGGACTGGGGGATTAAAGCACTACATGTATATGATATTTGGAAAGAAACCAGAGGAAAAGGAATTAAAATTGCAGTCCTAGATACTGGAGTTATTGATCATCCTGATTTAAAAATAAATATCCATGGTGGAATTAATTTTACAAGCAGAAATGAAAAAGATTTCACAGATAGACAAGGACATGGAACTCATGTTGCTGGCATCATCGCTGCTGTAGATAATAACATCGGCGTTATAGGAGTAGCTCCTCAAGCTGAAATTTATGCTGTAAAAGTCTTAGGTGACGATGGTTCTGGATCTTTTCAAATGATTGCTGAAGGAATTGAATGGGCCATTGAAAATAACATGGATATCATTTCCATGTCTTTAGGAAGTTATGTAGGATCTGACATTCTACACAAAGCTATAAAAAAGGCGTATGATAAAAACATTACGATAGTGGCAGCTGCAGGAAACGATGGTGATGAAGATCCAGACAATGATATAGGCTATCCTGCTCGGTATGATGAAACCATTGCTGTTGGTTCTATCAATAAATATTACAAACGAAGTTGGTTTTCTTCTGATGGCGATGAACTAGACATCATGGCTCCTGGACAAGATATTTATTCTACATACTTAAACAATGAATATGCTATCTTATCAGGGACTAGTATGGCAACTCCTTTTGTCAGTGGTGTTTTAGCATTATTGCTCTCAAAACATAAAAGTTTAGGTGGGAAAACACCTGTAGATACACCTGCTCGTGTTCGCGAACACTTAATTCGTACTGCGGATGATGCAGGTGAAATTGGACGTGATAACTTTTATGGATATGGTATCATTTCACCGAAAAAAATGATGGATCAAATCGATCTATTGTCTTTATATCCTAAAGTATAAAAATGAAATTATTAATTGCCATCACTGGTGCTAGTGGACTTCCTTTAGCAGTTCGCTTTTTAGAAGTGCTAGGTGAAAAAAAAATCGAACGTTATGTTGTACTCAGTGAACATGCTAAGGAAGTTCTCAAATATGAACAAAAAATCAGCATCTCTTGGGATGCGTTATGCGAAAGACAATATTGTGAAAATGAAATATGGGCTTCTGTCTGTTCAGGAACATATCCAATAGACGGAATGGTGGTTCTCCCTTGTTCTATGAATACTTTAGCAGCCATTGCTCATGGATTGGAAAACAATCTCATTACAAGAGCAGCTGCTGTTAATCTAAAACAACAGCGCAAAGTCATTCTAGTCCCTAGAGAAACACCTTTGTCTTTAATTCATATTGAAAATATGAGAGCGACAAAATTGGCTGGTTGTAGTATTGTTATGCCTACGATTGCGTTTTACTTTCAACCACAAACCATGGAAGATATTTTAAATTACATTGTAGGCAAAATACTAGAAATATTAGAGATTCCTCATAATCTCTATCCAATTTGGCAAAATTAGTGCTTTATAAAAATAAAAATTTTTATAAATTAAGATGTTTTTTTTATGAACTGGCTATTAGGGTAACTAAAAATATGTTTAAGAAAAAAACACAATTCTAGGCCTTGATATTGGCACATCCAGCATCAAAGCCATTGAAATGACGTCTTTAGACGTTGGTCATTATTGCATCACAAATTACGGACAGATAGCTATCACAAATACAGAAGAAGATCATTTAGTACCTCTTCAAGAACTCTTACAAACCATGAATCCAAAAACACGACAAGTTGTTACTGCAGTTTCTGGGCGTGAAGTCATTGTTCGTTATATTACAATGCCTCATGTAGATGATATCAATTTACCGAATGCAGTTAGATTTGAAGCTGATAAATATATCCCTTATGATCTTGACGAAGTCGTTCTTGCTTCTCAAAAACTTGAAGAATCTTCTTTAGCAATGGCATCTTCTACAGATATAAACGTTTTATTAGTAGCAACAAAACGAAGTTTAATTGAGCAACGAGTTCAATTACTTAAAGAAGCCAATTTAAAACCTGTAATTATTGATGTTGATTCCTTTGCTTTAGGAAATGCATTTGAATTAAAAAATATTCTTTCCCCACGAGCAGCAGTGGAAGGTCGAGTGGTTGCTTTAGTAGATATTGGTGCTACAAAGACTAATATCAATATTATGGTAGGGAATACTTCTTTTTTTACAAGAGAAATTTACCTTGCAGGTAATGAATTCACAGAAGAAATGCAAAAAAAATTAGAAATTTTTCCACAAGAAGCCGAAGTACTAAAAAGAGAACCTGGTGTGTTTGCTTTGGAAATCCAAGAAGCAGTGGCTTCTGTTGTGGATGATCTTGCTAATGAAATTATACTATCTTTTGATTACTTTGAGGGGCAATTTGAAAAAGAAGTGGAAGAAATTTTTCTTTCTGGAGGGGGAAGCCAACTTTTCTGTTTAGAACCTGATTTTGAAAGAATTTTTGGAAAACGAATCAATCGTTGGGATCCAACAGAACATTTTGAAATTGATACTAATGTAGTAGATGTAGAAAACTTACGTCTCCATGGTCCACAACTTGCTATTGCTATAGGTCTTGCCTCTCGTATTCGTGGTTAAAAGCATAGTATTCTGTGCTTTATTTTAGGAGTCATAGTTAAAATGATAAAAATTAACTTACTTCCAGAAGAATTTAGAGTTGTGGAGCGAACTTCTCCCGCTAACTTAAGTGGTATTCTCATTGGTACAGCACTATTCCTTATCTCATTATCAGTATTTATGTATGTTCATTTTCATGAGCTACTAGGAAAACAACAAGAAATGGCAAATTTAGAAAATGAACTTGCATCTTTACAACCAGATGTAAAAAAACATACTACTTTAACAGATTTTATAAAAATCTATCAAGAACGTGATATAGCTGTAGAAACTGTCAAATCTTCTCGTATATTTTTTTCTAAAAAATTGTTTGAATTGTCTGAAATTATTATTCCAATAACCACCCAGTATGGTTTGAGGATTTTAATATTACGTTAGTAAAACCAAAAAAAGAAACCAGTTACACGTGGGAAACAAGCAGCAGCTACACCCCAAATTTTAAGCCAATTTAATTGGCAATTTAATAGCGTTTGTCTAAGCAATACAGTTCGACAAGCCACATCTTTTTACCAAGATATAAAAAACAATCAAAATTTTATGAAAGATTTTATCGCCATACAAATTCCACGTTTTACAAGAGAAGAGTTTGATCAACAAGTAGGTTGGAGATTTACTATGGGATTCATTATGGCGATCTTGCAACAAGAAGAATCTAGTAAAACAAAGAAATAAATTTCTTTGTTTCCTATAAAATAAAAAATTACAAAATAGCAAATAACTATTTTAGAGGTAAGAAAGTGGTTGTATATGAGTAAATTAACTGAACAACAGATGAATCTCATCTACATTGGAATTGGAGTGTTTTTTGTCCTAATATTTGGGTATATGACCTATTCAGATACTTGTCAAATTGAAGAACTAGAAGGGCAAATTGCAAGCGTTCAAAATAGTGTAAATGAAGCTAAGAAGAAAAAAAACGAAATTCCAAAACTTACAGAACAACTATGGGTAATGCATCAAAAGTTCGATTTCCATAAAAAAGTTCTACCAGAAGTAAAAGAAGATAATTTTGTTAGATTTTATGATACATTAGAAACGATTCGTGCACAAAAAGGAATCAAACCTTGGAGTTATTTTCGCACAATCCAAGATGTTTCAGAAGATTTAGCAAAACAACAAAATATTCCAGAGGCACCAAAAGGGAGATCTGCTAGGACAAAAACACCAGTAATTAAAACTTCTTATGAAGAAGATAAAGTAGAAGCAGCAGCAATCATCACATTTGATCAATTAGGACAACTATTATCAGAAATTGAAAACCAAGAAAGAATATATAGTGTCCAAGGAATAAATATTGCTAAAGTTCTACCTTCGCAAGAAGGCGGTGATACAGAAATGGAAGTTGCTCTACATCTTACTAGTTACAGGTATACTGGGAAAATGCCTTCTGAAGAAGAAGTTCTTAAATTCATTGATCCTAGCATATATGAACCCTCTAGTAAAATTCAAAAACAACTAGAAGAACAGAAAAACAATGAATGGATCAGAAAAGACAAATTTATATGGACAAAACCTCCTTATGATCCTTTTGACAAAGATAAAGTAATTCGTCTTGCTGCTCCTCCTGAGGATATCATTCAAGTACATGATGATTCTGACATGGAGACAAAAATCCAAGTTCCTTTAGTTCAAGAGCAATTAGCACAAGAAATAGAAAACTTACAAAACATAAGAAATTATCTTCATATGTTAACAGTTGCGGAAAGTTGGATTGAATTACAAAATGCACTTGTTGAAAAAAAATACGAATCCCAACTTATGGCCTTGAAAATTACAAAAGCCAATGACCCTGATGGCGTCTTTGGGAATAAAGTGACAGAAATGCAAAAAGAACTCAAAGGTTGGAAATTCGCTATTCAAGAAGCAGATCGACAAAAACGTGCTCGTCAATTAACTGTTGCTGGTTTAAAGAAACTTAGAGATATGGAAGCATTATATGAAGAAGGTAAAATAAAAGGCGATCAAAAAATTCTCTACCAAGTACAGTCTTTACATAATGAATTCATTCCTCAATTAAAAGAATATGCAGATTTAGAAAGTAAAATTTCTGGATTAGAAATTTTACGAAACAAAATGGAAAACTTATACACAAAGACAGAAAATCAAATTAAAATATTGCAATTAGCAAGTCGACTCCAACTTAAAGGCATTATTTACATGAAACATAATCCTGATCTTTCTGTTGCTTTTGTGAATGAGGATACTGTGAAAAAAAATGATGTTATATCCATGGGCTTTGTAGTACAATCCATAGAAGCTGATGGAATTATATTGAGATATAAAGAAGAAACAGTACCAATTATTATGGTAAAAAATACTCAAAATACAAAAGAATAAAAATCTTTTATGTTTGAAAATGCTGATTTTTTAAATATCCAATTGCTAATTTTCAAAAATTAGCAATTGGAATTCAAATTATACGATAAAAATTAGTCACCAAGGAGACAAATCCATGCATTTTAAATATGCCAGTGTGCTTGTGGGAATCATTGTTCTAATCCTTTCCATTCCTATTGTGGCACAAATTCCTGAAAAACATACAGTTCGAGATGAATTTATTTCTTTTGACTACATGACAAACCATTTTCTGAAATCATTGAAGCCATTATTGCACAAACAGGAAAAAATATTATTTATGATGATGCGATCAAAGAAGTATTTGTAACAGCAAAAATTAGTGGTCTAGTTTGGCGACAAGCCTTAGACGTAATTGCAAAAGAATATAAATGCATTTTAGAAGATGTTGGAAACAATGTTTTAAAAGTTTCCAAACCACCAACGGTGACAATGGAATTTGAAGGGGCAGACATCCGTTCAGTCATCAATCAAATTGCCACAATTTCTGACAGAAACATTGTTATTTCAGAACAAGTCAAAGGTCTTGTATCCTTACGCTTAAAAGATGTGCCATGGGAAGAAGCATTAGAATCTATCATCAAAACAAAAAACTACGTTTTAGTAAAAGAAAGTGGCGGTAGAATTCTACGAGTTGTTCCACCTCAAGAAATTCAAACACAACTAGAAACTAAAATATTTAAATTACGCTATATCCGACCCAAATCTGTTTACACTGCTTACATGAAATCCAATTACTTCAAAGAAAGTAAAGGAATGGCACTAGGAAAAGATGATACTGTACAAATTTCCAACTTTAGTTTACTTAGTGCATTGCAAACAGTTTGTACACCTGGACGAGGCAGAATTACGTACGATGATATGACAAATACTCTTGTCATTACAGATACAAAACCACAAATCGATAAAATGGAAGAAATCATCAGAGAAATTGATAGAGAACCTAAACAAGTATTTCTTGATGTAAAATTTATTCGAACTACAAATTCTGACTTATTTGATTTTGGTTTAGGGCCCAATGACAATGGCTTAAATATCAGTCAAAGTTTTGGAAGCATTTCCACACGCATGCCTTTTTCCCTAGGAAGTTCTGGTTGGGAAGATGCTGTTGCAGCATATCCAGAAAATACAAAAGGTGGATTTCCTAATGATGAGTTAATGAAAAAAATTACAGATGATATAGTCCCTATTTCATTTGGTAAAATGGATTTCAGCCAAACCAACTTCACATTAAAACTTCTTAAAAAAGACATGAAAACAAAAGTGGTGCAAGCACCTAAAATCATCACATTAGACCATCATGAAGCTACAATTTTTGTAGGTCGTTCCATTTCTTACATTGAAATTGAAATGAACGAAAATGACAATGGAACCATTACATATGAACTTTCTGAAGCCCAGGATTCTCCTGTACAAGAAGGTTTTCAAATGCTAGTTTTACCTCATGTGATTCCAGATACAAATAAAATTCAACTCACTATGATTACAAGCAACGATCAACTTTCTGGAACTACTGCTGTAGGAAACCACAATGGTCTTGCAGGCTTCAATAGATTTTCTATTAGTGGGAAAGAAGATTCTGTTTACCTAGACATGCCAGAAATCACACAACAAGTTCTTGTTACACACATGATTCTAGAAAGTGGTCAGACAGCAGTACTGGGCGGTCTTTTAAAAGTCAGCCAACAAGAAACAGTGCGAAAAATACCTTTCTTAGGAGATATCCCTTTCTTCGGCTATCTATTCAAATCTAAAAATGTCAGCAAGGAAAAAGAAGACATGTTTATTTTCGTAACACCTCGTTTAGTTCAATCTGCTGAAGATGCCGATGAAAAACTCAAAGCAACAGTTGCTGATAAAGTAAAATCACAACGTTCTAGATTTGAATCCATCTGGGAAGAAGAAAAATAAATAATAACACGCTATTAATAATGAACAATTATTAGATAGCGTGTTGTTTTATACAAAATAAAAAGATTAAAGAGTCTAAAAAAGTGATAGAAGAAAATAAGAAAATACAGTATAGAATTTGGTTTAGTCGTTGGGGTAAAGCAAAGTACCTATCACAACACGACACTGCGTTAATCTTACAACAGACATTGCGAAGAGCAAAATTGCCTATTGCATTATGTGGACAATTTAATCCTCGAATGAAAATGGCATTTTACTCATCCTTGCCTGTTGGCATTTCCACAAAAGGCGAACCCATTGACATTACACTTACCCAAGATATCCCTTGCCAAGAACTCCAAGAACGAATCAACCAAAAATTACCACAAGACACAACAATTACAAAAATAGATAAATTCATTGGAAAACCAAAATATTGGTTAGAAATTCAATATAAAATAACTACAAACAAAATCAACATTTGCATAAATCCAAACGATATTTTAGAACAAAATAACATAGAAATTTACAGAACAAAACAAAAGAAAAACATAAATATTCGTCCCTTTCTCAAAAATATAGAAATTGACGATACAGCAGACAATCAAACAAACATAAACATTATCACATTATTAACATTTCAAGGTAGTATCTCTGTATGGGAAATACTAAAACTACTCAACATACAAGTAGAAAAACTCACCCATTTAGAAATCACCAGAGAAAAAACAACACTACTACCACCCCACGAATAAAATCGTGACACTATCCACTGAAGGTTAAAAAAATATGACAAAACGGATGCTCATCAATGTAAAAGAACCTGAAGAGAGTCGCATCGCAATTATGGAAGGAGACAAGCTCGAAGAAATCTACATTGAGCGATCCTCCTCACTCGGACACATCGGCAATATATACAAAGGAATCGTGGTCAATATCGAACCATCTATCCAAGCCGCATTTGTAGACATAGGCGAAGGCCGCAACGGTTTTTTACATGTTTCAGACGTTATGCCCATCTATGGTCAAATGAATGAAACAGACAACCCAAAAAATCGAAAAAAAGAAAAAAAAATACAAGATCTTCTCGTCAATGGAATGGAAGTTTTAATTGAAATAACAAAAGAAGGGATTGGAAATAAAGCTCCTACTTTAACGACATACCTTTCTATTCCAGGACGCTATGTAGTTCTTATGCCTTCCATCAAACGTTCTGGCGTTTCTAAAAAAATTGGAGACGAAAATTTACGTCGAAAACTAAAAAATACATTGGAAGAACTAGCACCTCCACCAGGCATGGGCTACATCATCAGAACTGCAGGTGCCAATCGAACAAAAAAAGAAATTTCTCGCGACTTAGATTACTTGCTTAATTTGTGGAAAGTCATTACAAAAAGAGCAAAGCACGCCAAAAGTCCCTCCCTAATTTACCAAGAAAGCGATCTTGTCATTCGAACATTGCGCGATATTTTTACAGATGAAATAGAAGAAATCATCATTGACAGCCAAATCGCATACCAACGTGCTCTAGACTTCATGAGTGTACTTTCTCCTGATTACGAACGTTGTGTCCAATTCTATGACGAAAACATTCCTCTATTTCATAAATATGGCGTGGAAAACGAAATTGAAAAAATTTACCAAAAAAAAGTCCCTCTACGTTCAGGTGGTCATCTTGTCATTGAACAAACAGAAGCGATTGTAGCAGTAGATGTAAACTCAGGTAAATATACAGACGAAGTAGATATTGAAGAAACTGCCTTTAAAATTAACATGGAAGCAGCAGAAGAAATCGCTCGTCAACTTCGCCTTCGAGATTTAGGTGGACTTATCATCAATGATTTCATTGATATGCGAGATAATAAGAATAAACGGGCTGTAGAACGAACATTCCGAGATGCTGTTCGCAAGGATAGAGCTCGTAGCAGAGTTGGCAGAATCAGCCAATTTGGAATCATTGAAATGACACGTCAACGTTTAGGACCATCTATTAAAAACTATACTCACAATATTTGTAGTCATTGTAATGGTCAAGGTTGGATTAAAAGCATTGAAAGCATGTCTTTAATGATTATGCGTAAAATCAAACTAGGGGCTTTAACAGGAAAAGTTCGAAAAATTATTGTTACTACTAGCCCTGAAGTTACATTAGACCTTGCTAATCGAAAACGAAAAGTCCTACATATTATCGAAGAACAAACAGGTACAGAAATTATCATCAATCCTTCCAACTTACTTCTTATTGAAAAATTCACAGTCGAATATTTTGATGAGAATAACC
>Ga0180031_1291283_pt1 | contig 14864 bp, 13 predicted proteins | sample BioBRNtimezero_2_FD_146429 | JGI IMG/M metagenome (GOLD analysis project Ga0180031, IMG submission 146429) | Anaerobic biogas reactor microbial communites from Seattle, Washington, USA - Biogas_R2-B RNA time zero (Metagenome Metatranscriptome) | ecosystem: Engineered > Bioreactor > Anaerobic >...
GATCATATTTGCCAGGGAAATCCTCAAGTCCCATAGAGGGGCCTCGTTCGTCTCGGAGGTAAAGTGCTCGAAAAACCTCTTCGAAGACGTGGAAAAACATGGCGGAGTCCCTGTCATGTGGGAGGCGGGCCATTCATTGATAAAGCAAAAGATGAAAGAAACCGGAGCCCTTCTGGGCGGCGAGATGAGCGGCCATATCTTCTTCGCAGACAAGTTCTTCGGATTCGATGACGCCATCTACTCATCCCTCCGGTTGCTCGAGATAATGGGCAAGGGAGACCGTCCTCTCTCCGCATATCTCGACGATCTGCCGAAGACATACTCAACCCCCGAGATTCGCATCGATTGCCCGGAGGATGTCAAATTTGACGTAGTGAAGAGACTCACGGCCTACTATAAAAGTACATTCAAGGTCATTGACATCGATGGTGTAAGAATCCTGCTTGACGACGGCTGGGGACTTGTCAGGCCTTCCAATACACAGCCGATCCTGGTATTAAGGTTCGAGGCCCAAACCCGTGAAGCCCTGGAAAGGATCGAAAAGATGGTAATGAAGGACCTTGAGCGCATCAGAAAGGAGAAAGGCCAATAAGGAGAGGCTCCATTGCGTCCCGTTCATGGGGGACCACAGGGACCGACAGAAAGGAAATACTCAAACAAAATCATGCTGACCATACCAAGAGACATAATGAAACCTGCCCGTTATTCGGGTATAGAACCAAATCGCATCATGAAAGACCCTACCAGAGAAACCATACGGTTTGCCCTCTGCTACCCCGATATCTATGAAGTCGGCATGTCATACTATGGGTACTTCCTCCTCTATGGCCTCGCAAACAGCCTGCCCGGCGTGTGGTGCGAGCGCTGCTTTGCACCGTGGCTCGACATGGATGCCCATCTTCAAAGAAACGGGATACCCCTCATGACCCTGGAATCGAGAACACCCCTCCACGCCATGGATCTTGTAGGCTTTTCTCTCTCCTATGAGCTGAACGTAACCAACATCCTCAACATGCTTCGCCTTGCCCGTATCCCCCTCCGGTCAGAAGACAGGGAAAACGGCCCCATTATCCTTGGCGGCGGACCTTCAATGCTCAACGCCACCCCTTTCGAGCGATTCCTCGATCTCATCGTTATAGGCGAGGCCGAGATCAAGCTTGCCGAGATATTGAGCCTCTACAAAACCCTGCGGGGGGCACACCGGGCAGATATCATCAGGGAGCTCGCACAACTGGATGGTGTCTATTCACCTCTCTTCAGAAAGGACAAGGTCAGAAGACAGGTCATCGAGGACCTTGACGGCTCCTTTCATCCGGTGGCTCCGCCCATACCGGTAGTGGGGAGCATCCATAACAGATTCAACGTGGAAATATCGAGAGGGTGCGGAAACGGCTGCCGGTTCTGCCTTGCCGGTTATGGTTACAGGCCCTACAGGGAGCGGTCCCTCGAAACGATACGGGATATAATCGACCGGGGCATGAAAGGCACGGGCTACGAAGAGATATCCCTCCTTTCATTGAGTTCAGGCGATCACAGTGCCCTCTTTGATGTAATCTCCTACATAAAGGGAAAATACAGCGGCGTCTCGGTTGCGTTGCCGTCACTCAAGATCGGCAGCATCAGAGAAGACGAAATCGGTGTAATCGGCGACATAGCCCGAACGGGTTTTACCTTTGCGCTGGAATCGGCGTCCGGCAGCATGAGATGCCGGATCAACAAGAACATCGATCTTGATGTTCTGCTCCGGCAATTGCCCCTTCTCAAGAAATACGGGTGGCGAAAGTTGAAGCTCTACCTTATGGTCGGTTTTCCCTGGGAAAAGGAAGAAGACATCTCCATTATCAGGGAAATCCTCCTTCCCTTTGAAAAAGAGCACATCAACATCAATTTGTCGGTCTCCCCCTTCATCCCCAAGCCCCACACGCCCTTTCAGTGGTTGCCCATGGAAGCTGAAGACATCCTGGACGAGAAGATACTGATGATCAAAAAAGCCCTGAAGGGCAGAAGGGTTAAGGTCCGCTACAGGGATGCAAAAACGAGCATGATCGAGGCGATCGTGTCGAGGGGTGACGGACGGCTCGCAACGATGTTCGAATTTCTCCTGGAAAAGGGATCCAGGCTGGAGGCCTGGAGAGAATCCTTCAAACCGGAATTGTACACGGAATGGTTTGAGGAGCAAGGCATGGCCATGGGGGAATACCTCGCGGAAAAATCCGTGGAGAAGGCCCTTCCATGGGACTTTATCGATACCGGAGTGGACAAATCATTCCTTGTGTCGGAATTGGATAAGGCAAAGATGAGCGATCAGACCCGGGACTGCTACTCCGGGTGCGCCATGTGCGGCATGGAATGCAAAGCGCCCGTGCAATCAAGGGATTCAATCGGCGATGCCGGGCATTTATCGGCAGATACGAAACCTGCGGCTTTGTCCCCGGAACCGCAGGCCCGAAATACAGAGCCGGCAGCCGGCGTCAAATACACCTTCAGGTACGGCAAGTTCGGAGACGCCAGGTACATCGGCCACCTTGACACGATGAACATTTTGCTCAGGGCCCTGAGATCCCTTGGGATCACCATCAGGACCCATGGAAAATACCATCCCATGCCGAAGATATCCTTATCCGATGCGCTCCCTATCGGCATTGAGAGCACCTGCGAACTGCTGGAAATAGAAACGACCATGGGCGTGCTCATCCACGAAAAAACCGTGAAGGAGATAAACCGCGTGCTCCCCAGGGGCATTAAAGTGTTCGAATTTATTAAGGGAAGTCTTCAAAATATGGTAAAAGATTACTCCTACCTCCTGGTGACCGGAAAAACCATGGAGAGCAGGCTGTGGAAATTGCGGTATAATGGTAAACAGTATTTCTATGTGTGGAAAGGTAAAGGGGTTAAGGAGTTGTGGTCCAGGGGCGAGTTTGAGAGAATCATAAAAATGGAGGATAGACGGATCCATGGCCGCAGAACTGATAATTAACGTAACCTTTAATGAGACACGCATAGCCTTCCTTGAAAACGGGGTGCTCGTTGAATTCTTTATAGAAAAGAAGAACGATAACAGCATGGTGGGGAACATATACAAGGGAAAGGTGGCCCGGATTGTGCCGGGCATGGATGCCGCCTTTGTTGACATAGGTCTTGAAAAATCCGCATTCCTCTATGTGGGCGACATCATTCTCGACAGGGGAATGTACGAGGAATACGAGGATTCTGATTTTCCGGTGGCGCTCAATGAGCGGATAGAAGGCGTTCTCGAAGAAGGACAGGAGCTGATCGTCCAGGTTTCCAGGGAACCGATCGGGCAGAAGGGGACGAGGGTCACATCCAAGATAACACTTCCCGGAAGGCTCCTTGTCCTCATGCCGGGCACCGAGCACATTGGTGTTTCACGGCGGATTGAACAAGAGGAGGAGCGAAAAAAGCTTGCCTCGATATTGAAGGACGAGATTTGCCCCAAAGGCTTCGGGCTTATAGCGCGAACAGCCTCGGAGGGCAAGACAAAGACCGAGCTGGAAGCCGATCTCGATTTTCTCAAGAGAATATGGGAAAGCATACAGGAAAAGGCAAAGACGGTACGGGCGCCATCCATGCTTCACCAGGATTTGGGCATTATATTCCGGGTTATCAGGGACTTGCACTCCCATAACCTGAAAAAAATCATCGTGGACGACCAGGCAGTATACGGGAGGATCGGGGAATTCCTGAAGGACTACCTTCCAAAAGAAGGTTGTGAGGTTGTATATTTTGAGGAAAAAGACCCCATCTTCGAGGTCTACGGGATCGAAATCGAGATAGCAAAACTGCTCCACAGGAAAATATGGCTGAAATCAGGAGGGTACATCGTCCTTGATTACACGGAGGCATTAACGGTTATAGATGTAAACACAGGACGCTATCTCGGGAGAAAAGACCTGGAGGACACGATCCTCAGGACAAACCTGGAAGCAGTAAAAGAGATAGCATACCAGATACGATTGAGAAACATCGGGGGTATCATTATCGTTGATTTCATCGATATGGAGCGGAAGGAATCACGAGAAACGGTCTTCCAGGCCCTTGTGGATGCGCTGAAAAAGGACAGGATCAAGACCTTTGCCTACCCGATCAGCGAGCTCGGCCTGGTCCAGATCACGCGGAAAAGAACACGGCACAATGTCACCAATCTTCTCTCCGAGGTATGCCCGAGCTGTGACGGTTCGGGATACGTCAAATCACGGCATACGGTCTGCTACGAGGTATTGAGAGACCTCAGGAGTTTCTGTCGGAAAGAGAACGAGAGGAAAATCAGGGTTTACCTCTCCCCTGAGGTTGCCGGCCTTTTGTATGAAGAAGAAAAAAGCTCCTTAGATCTGATCGAGACGACGTACAACACCAAGATCAGTATTATTGCAAATCCCGAGTTCAGCATTGACACCTTTCGGGTAGAAGGCGTTCGGTAATGGGCCTCATCTTTGTCGGTTTGTACGTGGCATGCGAGATCATTGCGAACGTTACCGCCGGAAGGCCGGTATCGCTCTTCAACATCGTGGTTCCTTCGGCTGTGTTCATCTATACGATCACCTTCACCCTCGTGGACGTTATCCACGAAATCTACGGCAAGGAAGGAACGCGCAAGGTGGTTTACGGGGCTTTTCTGGCAAATATCATACTGGCTGTTTACTCGTATCTCGTCATCCATCTTCCCACCCCTTCCTTTTTTACCGAGAGGAAGGCCTACGAGATTGTTTTTGGATCAACACCCAGGATCGTTGCGGCAAGCCTGATTGCCTACCTTGTAAGTTCACTCGTCGATATAGAGGTATACCACCTTTGGAAATCCCGTGTACAGAGGGCAAAGTGGTCGAGGGTCCTCGTCAGTAACAGCATCTCGACCTTTGTCGACAGTTGCGCCTTCATCACTATCGCCTTCATGGGTGTAATGCCCGTGATACCGCTGATAGTGGGCCAGTATACGGTCAAGATGGGGATCACCATCCTTAGCCTTCCCCTGATCTACGCAACAGGGCTAAAAGGCTCCATCGCCAAACACGCCGGGGGGGTCGGCCTGTGACACGCCTTCTCCTGTCTCCGGCAAAGGTCAACCTCTTCCTCAAGGTCCTTGCAAAAAGGCCGGATGGGTATCATAACATCGTGAGCATCGTTGACATTGTGTCCCTCTACGATGTGATTCACATTGAGGAAACGAAAGACAACGCGATCTCTCTCACGGACAGCAGGGGAGTCCTGCCCGATGGTCCCGGAAATACGATCTACCGGGCTATCGCAGCCCTCAAAGAGAGGTACGGGATCAGCACGGGGGTACGGGTGCACGTCGAGAAAAACATCCCTATCGGCAGCGGGCTGGGAGGCCCGAGCAGCAATGCCGCCACGGCATTGAAAGCGATGACGAAGATATGGAACCTGCCGATCGGGGAAGAAGAACTGTACGACCTAGGGCGCGCCGTCGGCGCTGATGTTCCCCTCTTCCTCTATGGAAAATCGTGCGTGATGAAGGGAATAGGCGACCGGATCTCGCCCGTTCAGCTCCCGATCCTGTGGTACCTTCTCGTCTATCCGGCCGTGTCAATACAAACTAAGGCCGTATACGAAGGTCTAAAAATCGTGTTGACAAAAAAGGAAAATGATATTAAATTGCTGGAGAAATTTGATACCGTCCGTGAGATCTGTGCCATTCTGGAGAACGACCTTGAGAAGGTCGGTACTGCAATATGCCCGGCAATCCACGTCATAAAAGACAGGCTACTTGAGGCAGGGTCTGCTGGCACGCTGATGAGCGGGAGCGGATCATCGGTATTTGGTGTTTTTGAAAGCGAAGCGAGGGCAAGGAAAGCGTCGGCCCTGCTGGCCGGTATGGGAGATATTTTCGTAGTGCGGAGCATCGGAGAGGACCAGCACTACGAATGCATGGACACCGGGAGGTTTCCTGTTTGCGAAGGGTAGAATGGCCCGGAACCATCAGGTACCGAAGGGATAGTTGATCTTTTTTGTCAAGAACAAGCCTTTTGGGGTGTCGTCAAGCGGTAAGACACAGGCCTTTGGAGCCTGCATTCGGAGGTTCGAATCCTCCCACCCCAGAATAATTTACATAGGAGCAGGAGCGACAAGTGAATAAGCTAAGAATATTTTCTGGAAATGCAAACGTGGAGCTTGCCGAGCGAATATGCCGTTTTCTCGATATACCGCTCGGACAGGCAGGGGTAGCCGGCTTCAGCGATGGTGAAGTCCACGTGGAAATCAACGAGAGCGTGCGAGGCATGGATGTATTTGTTGTCCAGCCCACCTGTCCTCCCGTAAACCACAATCTGGTTGAACTCCTGGTCATGCTGGATGCCTTGAAGAGGGCATCGGCTCAACGGATAACCGTTGTGATTCCCTATTACGGCTATGCACGACAAGACAGGAAAGTCCTTCCACGAACATCGATTTCTGCGCGGCTGGTGGCAAATCTTCTGACTGTGGCCGGCACATCCAGGATTCTTGCAATGGACCTCCATGCAGGCCAGATACAGGGTTTCTTCGATGTTCCCGTTGACCATCTTTATGCACTGCCCGTACAGCTTCAATATCTCAAAAAAATCAAAGGAGAGGTCGTGGTAGTGTCACCGGATGCCGGGGGTGTGGAACGGGCCCGTGAACTCGGCAAAAGATTGAACGCTTCCCTGGCAATCATCGACAAGAGGCGCGAAAAGGCAAATGTCTCAAAGGTGATGCACATTATCGGCAACGTACAGGGTAAAACGGCAATCCTCCTCGATGACATGATTGATACGGGGGGGACCATCGTTCAGGCAGCCGAGGCCTTGCGGGACAACGGTGCAAAGGCCGTCTATGCGTGCTGCACCCATCCGGTCCTTTCCGGAAACGCGGTCCGGAAGATCGCCGACTCGCCCATCAAGGAGATGATCGCAACGAACACCATACCTCTTTCTGCAGAGGCAAAAAAGGTTAAAAAAATCAAGGTGCTTGATGTATCGCCCATACTGGGTGAGGCAATAAAACGGATACACAACGAGGAATCGGTAAGCTCGCTCTTTATATAAAACCGGCTCATGGCAGGGCCGGGCCGGAGGAGTGCTCCCGGCGGCAGCGGGCCTTTAGCCTTGGCATATTACAGGAGGTTTATGATGGAAGAAATACTACTCAGGGCAGAAACAAGGAAAGGCAGGGGGAAAGGCGTCGTCCGGAAACTCAGGAGAGAAGGAAACATCCCTGCGGTCCTCTACGGGAAAGACATAGAATCGACGGCAATAATGATTTCAGCGAGAGAATGGGTTGTTCTGACACGGCATGTGAGGAAAAACGTAATCCTCAACATGGAGCTGCACACCAACAAAGGCGTGGAGAAGAGGCCCGTCATGATCAAGGATGTCCAGAAGGATTTCCTCGGCAATGACACGTTTCATATAGATTTCCTCCAGGTATCGATGGAGAGAGCCATTGAAATCGATATCCCCATACACCTGACGGGCGTAGCAAAAGGGACTGTCGACGATGGAATCGTGGAACAGCACCTGAGGACGGTCAGAGTCGAGTGCCTGCCGACCCAGATACCGGAAAAGATAGAGGTCGATGTCACCGATCTTGGTATCGGAGACTCCTTTCACGTAGGTGATATCTCGTTGCCGGGCATAAAGCTCCTCGATGGCGTGGATGTTGCAGTCGTAACGGTAATTCCACCCGAGATGAAAGAAAAACCGGTAACCGTCGAGGAGGTTGAACCCGAGAAGAAGGAGGAGTAGAAGCCGTCTTGCTCCTATTGTGCGGTCTTGGCAACAAGGGTTCGGAGTATGCGTTTACACGGCACAACATCGGCTATCTCCTCATAGATCGGTTCTCGGAGAAATTCGGCATTCCTGTGCGCAAACGGCTCTCCGGCTGCAAAGTGGGGACAGCCGATGAGGTGATACTCGCAAAACCCAACACATTCATGAACCTGTCGGGAGGCCCGGTTTTATCGCTTCTTAAGCTAATGGACCTCCAACCGGAAAACCTTATTCTCATCCACGACGACCTCGATATGACATTCGGCAAAATCAGGTTCAAGTGGGACGGGAGAGACGGCGGACACAGGGGGGTCCGGTCCGTGATCAATTCACTCCAGTCAAAGCTTTTCTACAGAATGAAGATAGGGATCGGCAGGGACCCCACGATGGCACCGGAAGACTATGTCCTGTCAGGATTCACCGGTGACGAAGCAGAAGAGCTGGCCGATACGCTGGACACGGCTGTTGATGCGCTCCATACCTTTGTCTATGAAGGCAAAGAAAAGGCCATGAGCATCTTCAACAGAAGCCCAGGGATATAGACCTACCCCATCGCCGGGAAGGAGAACCGCCGAAAGACGGCACATGATCCATGATGCTCGGTAAAATACCACAGAATCCGAAACGCAGCGTCAAGCACCACCAGGAGGGTGCGGTATCACGTCTTTTACCCCCCGCCACCCGTCGGCCTGAGGCAGCGATATGAGTTTCTCCTGCGGCATCATCGGCCTGCCCAACTCCGGTAAATCCACCATATTCAACGCTCTGACAACCTTGACCGTGCCCTGTCAGCCCTACCCGTTTTGCACCATAGAACCCAATGTGGGCATCGTTGCCGTGCCTGACGAGAGACTCGTGCAATTGGCGGAGATACTGAAGCCGGAGAAGGTAACTCCCACGACGATTGAATTTATCGACGTAGCAGGTCTTATCAAGGACGCCCACAAAGGCGAGGGGCTGGGAAACAAGTTTCTCTCCCACATCCGGACCGTGGACGCCATAGCACACGTATTGCGCTGTTTCAGCACGAAGAATGTGCCCCATGTTTACACCGATGTGGACCCCGGGAGGGACATGGACATCGTTGAGACGGAGATCATAATTTCCGACCTGGAGATCGTCGAGGACCGGATCCGCAAGATCGAGAGGCTTGCTAAAGTATCCAGGGAGAAGAATCCCCAGGAACACGAGCTACTCCTTCGCGTCAGGGAAACACTCGAAAGAGGCTCTTTTGTGAACATGGAAGACTTCGCCGCCGCAGAGCAGGAGATCGTTCTCTCCTTCAATCTCATTACAACAAGGCCTATCTTCTATGTTGCCAACGTGGACGAGGAAACCATGGGCGAAATCCCTATCGCCCCACTCGAAGAAATCGTTGCTAAAAAGAAGAGCAGGATTGTCTATATCTGCGGCAAGCTGGAGCAGGACCTCATCGCTGTCCCTGCCGAAGAAAGAAGGGCCTTCATGGAACTCTACGACATGTCGGAAATGTCGATTGAAAAGGTGATAAAGGTAGGCTACGACATGCTCGGCCTTATCACGTTCTATACCATCGTGGGCAAGGAGATGAGGGCATGGACCATACCCAAGGGCACTACCTGCGTCAAGGCCGCCGGGAAGATCCATTCCGACATGGAGAGGGGATTCATCAAGGCGGAGGTGATCAATTTTGAGGATTTCGCCCGGTGGGGGTCTGAACATGCGGCACGGGAGAAAGGCGCCCTGCGGGTAGAGGGCAAGGAATACATCGTCAAGGACGGGGACATCCTCCACATCCGGTTCAACGTATAAAGACCCTCCCGGAAACGGGGTAGCGATACACGTGGCGTCACGCCGGTCCATTTGCATTGCATCCCGGTAAACTGGTATTATTTCCCGTAGGCTATGGATCTTTTCGGCAACGTCAGCAGCAATGACACACCTGATAAGGATGAGGGAAAACCCCTCGCAGACCGTATCAGACCAACGTCACTCGAAGAAGTCGTCGGCCAGGAGCACCTCCTGGGCAAAGGCAAGATTCTCAGGGTCCTCCTCGATACAATGGATGTACCCTCCATGATCTTCTGGGGACCCAGCGGGGTGGGGAAAACAACCCTCGGGTGGCTCATAGGGAAGTACATGAAACTCCCCTATGTGTCCCTCAGTGCCGTCAGTATTGGGATCAAAGAGGTAAAGGAGATCATACAAAAGGCAAGGTCCCGCAGGATTATCCTTTTCATTGATGAATTTCACCGCTTCAACAAGCTCCAGCAGGACACCTTCCTCCCTCACGTGGAGAGCGGGACCATTGTGCTGATCGGGGCAACCACTGAAAACCCTTCATTCGAGATCATCTCCCCGCTGCTCTCGCGTATGAAGGTCCTCACGCTCAAGGCCCTGGAAAAGGAAGACCTCGTCAAGATTGTCAAGCGGGCCGTCAATGAGGACAAAGAATTGCGGGGGGCCCTGCTGAAAATCAGCGACGATACCATAGATGAGCTTGCCCTTCTCGCCGGCGGCGATGCGAGGAAAGCCCTGAACCTGCTGGAAGTGTGCTACAAAATGGTGAAAAGAGAGGGTACCGGTGAACCCGTCATAGAGCACGACATCCTGAGAGAGGCATACCAGCGGAACATCGCTGTTTACGACAAGAAGGGAGAGATGCACTACGATCTCATCAGCGCCCTTCATAAGAGCATGCGGGGCTCCGATCCCGATGCGGCCCTGTACTGGCTTGCCCGGATGATAGAAGGGGGAGAGGATCCTCTCTTCATTCTCAGGCGGATGGTGAGATTTGCCTCGGAGGACATCGGGAATGCCGATCCCCATGCCTTATCCCTCGCAATGGCTGCCACAGAGGCCTTTCGGTTCATCGGGCCGCCGGAAGGGTACCTGGCCCTTGCCCAGGCCTGCATTTACCTATCCCTCTGCGAAAAGAGCAATGCAGTCTATACCGCCTATAACCTGGCAAGCTCCGATGCCCGGGAACTCCCTGAATATCCCGTACCGCTCCACATTCGGAATGCACCGACCGGACTCATGAAAAAACTCGGGTATGGACACGATTATCTCTACCCTCACAATTACAAAGACGGTCTTGTTGAACAGGAGTATTTTCCGCCGGAGCTCGCAAACAAAAGATACTATTTTCCCAAGGACAGGGGTTATGAGAAAAGGCTTGGGGAATTTCTCGAAAAGGTAAGAAAAAGCGTAAAGAAAGTATAGGAATAGAGAGCCCGAACCGGTTTGAAGCAGATCCGTTCAGGTCCCGAGAGGAGAACCATGGAAATCTCAGAAAGTACGATCATAAAAGGAATCAGACGATTCGAAGCACCATCGGACAAGGTCATACGTGGTATCGGCGATGATGGTGCCGTGGTTAACATCGAGCAGGGCTCCTACGTTTTTGTCCAGGACGCCATGACGGAACACGTCCATTTTGAATTCTCCTTCATGGATGGGTACGACATCGGAAGAAAAGCCGTCTACATCAATATTTCCGATATCCTCTCCATGGGCGCCCTGCCCCTTTACTTTATGGTTACCATCGGTATACCGGCAAAAATGTCCTACCAAGATATCCAGCGAATCTACAGGGGCATGAGACAGGCCGCAAAGGAGTTCGATACCCTCCTCGTAGGCGGCGACACCACTGAGACAAGGACGGACTTCTTCATTGACGTGTCCATGGTGGGCAAGGTAATAACAAGGCAGTATCTTGGCAGAAACAGCGCTGAAGAAGGGGATCTCGTCGCGGTTACCGGCATTCTCGGCGAGAGCGCATACGGACTGTCTCTCCTCAAGGAAGGCAGGACCGGCAAGGGGCTGACGCGATTCGTCAAGCGATACCGGGCACCCCGCCCGCCCTATGCCGTCTGGAAAGAACTGGTAAAACATGATATAACAAGGTCGATGATGGACATAAGCGACGGCCTCATCATCGACTTGGGAAAAATGATGGCTGAAAGTAAGAAAGGTGCCCGAATAAACCTTGACCAGGTGCCTATGCCCCGGCTTCTCAGAAAAGAGGGGAAAGAATCCCTTGCCCTGGCAGGCGGAGAAGACTATCAGCTCCTCTTTACCGTCCCCCCCGACAAACGTGAAGCCCTTTCAAAAATAATCAGCATGGGCTTCCCCGTCTCCGTCATCGGGGAGATAGACAGGGGAAAGGGTGTCCGGTTATTTGAAAAGGGGAAGGAAAAGAAGATCACACAAAAAGGCTACGAGCACTTCGGGGACACTGTTTGAAAAAATCCATTTACATCGAGAATATTGCCAGGGAACACATTCAGGTCAATGATTATTTCATCGTCACCAGGAAAGGCGTATTCTCCACCAAGGATAACAGGAAATACATGAGCCTGGGCCTCAGGGACAGGACCGGCACCATCGAGGGAAAGGTATGGGATCGGGTCGATGAGCTCCAGGGCCTCTTTGATAAAGACGACATTGTGTACCTGTCTTCGAGAAGCGTGGCCTACCAGGGAAAACTCCAGCTCAAGATAGGCGACATCCGGAGACTGGAAGAGGAGATCCCCCTGGATGCAATGAAGGCGTTCCTTCCCCAGGGTGAGCGGGACAACAGGCTTTTGCAGGATGAATACTTCGGCCTTGTGAGGGAAATCAGGAACCCCCACCTCGGCATCCTCTTTTCCAGGCTGAATGAAGACAAGGGTCTTTTGGAGCGGTTTTTCTCATTTCCCGCCTCTGTCGGCGTTCACCACGTTTACTTCGGAGGGCTTCTCGAACACTCTGTGGCCGTCACCAAAATGGCAAAAGAAGCAACAGCCACAGTTGGAGGCGATATCGATATTGTGGCGGCGGGGAGTCTCCTCCATGACATCGGAAAGACCGATGAGATGCACCTTAAGGCCGGGTTCAAGTACTCGGACAAGGGAAGGCTCCTGGGTCATATTACGCTGGGCATCATACGTCTCGAGGAGCTGATCCGATCGATCGACGGCTTTCCGCCAAAGCTCGATGACATCCTCAAGCATATCATCATAAGCCACCATGGCGTGGAGGAGTGGGGCTCGCCCAGAAAACCGATGTGCATAGAAGCCCTTATCGTCCACTATCTTGACAATCTTGACGCAAAGGTAACAGGTGTCAGAGAACACATGCGGGATAATATGGAAGACGAGACGTGGACTGCATGGCACAGGCTCTATGAGTCACGCTTCTACAAACTTCCCGGGGGATAGGGATGGAAGTTCGACGGGTTTTTGTCGACAAGCTGAAGATCAAGAACGGTATGGCGCTCCTTGCCGGACCCGTACACAGGTATATCTGTACGGTCCTGCGAAAAACATCAGGGGACCGGATCGATCTGATTGACGGCAAGGGATACCTCTACCGGTGCAACATCAACGCAATCAAGAGCAAAGAACTGTACCTTCAGGTCCTTGATGTTGTTCATCGCCCGGAAGAGCAAAGACCAAAGGTGACGCTCTGCGTGAGCCCCATCAAAGGTCCCCGGATGGACTGGCTTGTCGAGAAGGCCACCGAGCTCTGCGTAGACAGAATCCTGCCGACCGTCTTCAGGAGAACCATGATAAAACTCGACGGCAAGGAAAAAGAAAAGTGCGAGCGCTGGAAGAAGCTGACCATCGAGGCGTCCCGGCAGTCCGGGCGGTTCGCCGTACCGGAAGTCGTCGAGCCGACACCGCTCCGCGGCATCCTTCCCCATATTGAGCATGTCGAGAATCGCTGGGCCTTCTACGAAAAAGAAAGGGAAACGACGATCAGGGACGTCATATCATCCCGGCAGGATAACGGTATCTGCGTCGTCATAGGCCCAGAAGGCGGTATAGAAGACACAGAGATGACGTGGCTGAAAGAAAACGGCTTTATTCCGTGCACACTCGGGGAAAGCATATTCAGAACCGAGACAACACCCCTCGTCATCCTGTCAATCGTCCTCTACGAATGCAGCAGGAAATGAGGAAGTCATCCATCCTCTTGAGACTCCTTGCATTCTTCATCGATTGCACCCTCCTCTCCTTCCTTGGAGCCGTGGTTTTTGCGGCCGCCTTTGCAGGCTATAGTGCCTCCGGGGGTCTCCTTGGCCTCTCGCAGGCCCTCAGGCTCATGTCCATTGCATTTTTGTCTTCAACGCTCCTTTTCCTGTTCTACTTCACCTACCTTACCATGGCCGGGGAAAGAACGATAGGGAAGAGAATCGTCGGGCTCAGGGTAGTAAGGCAGGATGGCTCTCCCTTGGGATTTGGGCAGGCCTTCGCAAGGTGCCTCATCCATGTAATCGCTTTGCCCTTCTGGCCCGTCAGCCTTCTCACGGCCTTCTTGTGTGATGGGAGGATGGTCCATGATATAATGACAGGCACCAGGGTAATTAATACCGATCTGCATTCAAAAATAGCACCCAAAGGGTACCCGGGCGACAAGGAGGAAGCGACGGAGGCGTACACGGTTGGTACGTCGACGAGCTAACGACGAAGGCAGCGAGGTTATATGAATGAAGGCGAATCGGTATAAGGAGAAATTTTGAACAACGGTGGGAAGGCAGGCTGCGGCTGCCTCATCTTCATCCTGATCGTCATAATGGTTGCGACGGGTGTGTTTATGCACCCCTTGACGCTTAGGTTTATAGCCAATCAATTCAGGTACGAAGACAAGATCTTCCCTTCCAGTGCCATTTTCGTGCCCCGTTTTCAAGAGGACAAGGCTGGAGAGCTTTACGTCGAGGCATTCAGGGATTACTGGGCAGGGAATGGAAAGGTAATCTGGATAGAAGACGAGAAGATCCTGGGCATGAGCATTATCGAGATGATCCACGGGATGGCCAAGGCAAGGAATGTGAGAGAAGACGCTGTACGAAGATTGGAAGTCGGCAGCGAGCAGGGGGCCGATATTGTAAGGATTAAGGAGCGGTTTGAAAGGCTGGGCTGTACGAAGGTCATTATCCTGGTCCCGGAGTATGCATCGCGCCGATTTCACCTCTTGTACGACTCTTCCGGAGATGATGGGAGGACGATTTTCCTTGTGAAGCCCGTGAGCGTTTCCTACTTCAAAAAAGAAACGTGGTGGAAAGATCCCATGTCCAGACATGTATTGGCCAACGAGATACGTGCCGCCGGCTCGTATTTTCTGCGGAGATTCACA
>Ga0180031_1059918_pt1 | contig 14261 bp, 28 predicted proteins | sample BioBRNtimezero_2_FD_146429 | JGI IMG/M metagenome (GOLD analysis project Ga0180031, IMG submission 146429) | Anaerobic biogas reactor microbial communites from Seattle, Washington, USA - Biogas_R2-B RNA time zero (Metagenome Metatranscriptome) | ecosystem: Engineered > Bioreactor > Anaerobic >...
AGCTTGTTACCCCCATTGCCCTTGAGAAGGAGCTCCGCTTCGCTATCAGGGAAGGTGGTAAGACCGTGGGTGCAGGGGTAGTCACTGAGATAATCGAATAGAGGGGATGGAAGATGAGGCAACGAATCAGAATATGCCTGAAGGCCTTTGATCACAGACTGCTGGATGTGTCCGTAAAAGAGATTGTGGAGGCCGCAAAGAAGACGGGCGCACAGGTTGTTGGACCGGTGCCATTGCCCACGAGGATCCAGAAGTTTTGTGTTTTGAGATCCCCCCATGTCGACAAAAAGTCAAGAGAACAGTTTGAAGTGAGAACCCATAAAAGACTGATAGATATAGTGGAGCCGACTCAGCAAACGGTGGATGCCCTTATGAAACTTGAGCTTGCTGCCGGAGTGGACGTGGAGATAAAATCCTGAGGTGCATGCTATGGCAATTGCAGATTTATTTGACATAAAAGGCGAGAAGGTAGGGGAGGTCGAGATCAGGGAAGAAGTATTCAATACCGAGGTCAAACCCTATCTGATGCACGATGTTGTGATCATGCAGCTCGCGAACCGCAGAAGAGGTACCGCATCAACCAAGACAAGAAAAGATGTCAGTGGCGGCGGAAGAAAACCTTACCGGCAGAAAGGCACGGGCCGTGCCAGGCAGGGAAGCTCCCGGTCGCCGGTTCATGTCGGTGGTGGAGTCGTGTTTGGACCTCGCCCGCGGGACTACAGCTACTCGATACCGAAAAAGGTGAGGAGGAGCGCGCTGAGGTCTGCCCTTACTGTTCGGTATACCGGCTCGGCCATGAAGGTTTTGGATAAATTGGATCTTGCCGAGATCAGCACTAAAAAATTCAGCGGTATTTTAAAGGCATTCAGCCTCACAAAGCCGCTTTTCGTAATTGGGCAGAAAGATGACGTTGTGGAGAAATCGGCGCGAAACATACCCTTCACGAAGGTGTTGAGGGTCGAAGGGCTCAATGTTTATGACATTATAAAGCATGAGCAGCTTGTTGTAACGCTTGATGCACTCCGGAGAATGGAAGAGGTGCTGGTACCATGAACGAGTACGATATTGTTGTGAGGCCAATCGTTACAGAGAAGAGTTCTCTGTTGAAAGATACGGGCAATCAGTACATCTTTGAAGTACAGAGAGACGCAAACAAAATAGAGATCAAAAAAGCTGTGGAGCGGCTCTTCAAGGTGAAGGTTGTTTCTGTTCATGTTTCGAACATGGAAGGGAAAAAGAGGAGGGTCGGAAGATTCTCGGGGAAGCGGGCCGATTGGAAAAAGGCAGTTGTGAAACTGGGCCCGAAAGACACGATAACATTTTTTGAGGGTGCGTGATGGGTATTAAAGAATTTAAGCCTACCTCGGCAGGTCGAAGGTTCATGAGCGGCCTTACCTTCGAGGAGATCACAAAGAAGAAACCGGAGAAATCCCTCCTGCTGCCGACGAAGAGGACAGGGGGAAGAAATTCTTCCGGCAAGATAACAACACGTCATATTGGCGGAGGCCATAAGAGGCGGTACAGGGCCGTTGACTTCAAGAGGGATAAATTCGAGATTCCCGGTAAGATATACGGGATTGAATATGACCCCAACAGATCTGCCAATATTGCCCTCGTTCATTATAGCGATGGGGAAAAGCGCTATATCATCGCCCCCTTAGACGTAAAGCCCGGTGATGTCATCATTTCGAGCAAGAAGGCGGATACGGAAGTGAAAGAAGGCAACACCATGCTTCTCCGGTATATACCGGCCGGGACCTTTATCCACAACGTGGAGATGAAGCCGGGAAAGGGAGGGCAGCTTGCGAGAAGCGCAGGAAGTTACGCACAGCTTGTTGCAAAAGAGGGCGACTTGGGTCATTTGCGATTGCCCTCGGGGGAAGTACGGCTTGTCCACCTTTCTTGCATGGCCACGATCGGCCAGGTCGGAAACATAGATCATGAGAATGTGACTATGGGCAAAGCAGGAAGGCCGAGATGGCTGGGGATACGCCCCACGGTGAGAGGCATGGCCATGAACCCTGTTGATCACCCTCTGGGCGGTGGTGAAGGCAGAACGAAGGGGGGCAGACATCCATGCTCACCATGGGGACAGCTCGCGAAAGGCAAAAAGACGAGAAAGAATAAGAGGACCGATAAGTTTATTGTAAAGAAGAGGGATTAGGAGGACTCCGTGGCTAGGTCGTTGAAAAAAGGACCATTTGTTGAAGAAAAGCTTATAAAAAAAGTTGAAGAAATAAAGGGTTCAAAAAGCACAAAAGTTATCAAGATGTGGTCGAGGAGTTCAACGATCACACCGGATTTTGTGGGGGTGACGTTCGCAGTCCACAATGGAAAGAAATTCATACCCATCTTTGTAACTGAGGATATGGTCGGTCATAAGTTTGGGGAGTTTGCCCCTACTCGGACGTTCCACAGCCATTCCGGGGACAGAAAGGCAAAAGTGGTGAAGAGAAAGGAATAGATCATATGGAAATCACGGCCAAAACAAGAATGATAAGAATTTCTCCGAGAAAGGTCAGGCTCGTGGGAGATCTGATAAAGAAGAGAAATATAAACGATGCGATGGGCATGCTTACCTATATGCCCCAGAAGGCATCTTTCATCTTGAAGAAGCTTCTTGACAGCGCCATCGCGAATGCACGGCAGAAGAAGTACGTTGACATAGATAACCTGTATGTAAAGAACGTGATAGTGGACGGTGGTCCCATGATGAAAAGGTTTCTGCCGAGGGCCATGGGAAGGGCCACGAAGATAAGAAAGCGGACAAGCCACATCACGATGATATTAGACGAAACGTAAATCTGGAGGCTAAATGGGTCAGAAGACTAATCCTTTCGGTTTCAGGCTTGGAACCATCAAGACGTGGGATTCAAAGTGGTTTGCAGCCAAGAACTATGCAAAATTCCTGCACGAGGATCTCACGATCAAACGGTTCTTGAAGAAGAGGCTCCATCAGGCAGGCGTCTCAAAGATTGAGATAGAGAGAGCAGCCAATAAAGATAAGAGGGCAAAGATAAACATTTATACATCAAGACCGGGGCTGGTGATCGGAAGGAAGGGCGCTGAGGTGGAAAGCCTCAAGAAAGAGCTCCAGAGAATCACCGACAAAGAAGTGATCCTGAATATAACGGAGATAAAAAGGCCCGAGATCGATGCCCAGCTTGTGGCCGAAAATATAGCGTTACAGCTCGAGAGAAGGGTATCCTTCAGAAGGGCCATGAAACGGAATGTTTCACAGGCTTTGAAGTTTGGCGCCAAGGGCATCAAGGCCATGTGCTCCGGAAGGCTGGCAGGCGCAGAGATGGCTCGAACCGAGTGGTATCGGGAAGGAAGGGTTCCCCTGCAGACCATAAGGGCAGATATTGACTATGGGACTACGACAGCCATGACAAAATACGGTGTGATCGGTATTAAGGTTTGGGTGTTTAAGGGAGAGATTTATCAGGAGGCAACGTAATGCTTGCGCCAAAACGGGTACGGTATAGAAAACAGCAAAAGGGAAGAATGACAGGGGCAGCCCAGAGAGGGAACCAGGTGAGCTTCGGTGTTTTTGGACTTCAGGCCCTTGAATGTGGATGGATCACAGCGAGGCAGATAGAGGCGGCCAGGATTGCCCTCACCCGATATGTGAAGAGAACCGGTAAGGTATGGATCAGGGTTTTTCCCGACAAACCGATAACAAAGAAACCCGCGGAAACCAGGATGGGAAAAGGTAAGGGTCCGTCCGAAGGGTGGGTTGCAGTTGTGAAGTCCGGGAAGATGCTGTATGAAATTGAGGGAGTGCCGGAGGACAAGGCGAGAGAGGCACTCAGGATAGCCTCTTTTAAGCTCCCCATAGAGACGAGATTTGTAGCGAGAAGCGAGGAGCTATGAAAGCAAAGGAACTGAGGGACCTGACAGTAGAAGAGCTTTTGAAAAAGAAAAAAAGCTTTAAAGAAGAGATGTTTAACTTGAGATTCCAGCATTCGACTGCGCAGTTGGAAAATACTGCACGGATGAGGCTTTTGAAGCGCGATGTTGCAAAAGTAGAGACGGTTCTGAGAGAGAAGGGACAAAAACTAAGCTAAGAGACGATTGGTGATCGGCCAGGGGGCTGAAACCGGGTACTCAACGCTTTTGCGAGGTAGGCATGGAAGCGAAGGCTGTAACGAGCAAGAGAAAAATGACAGGTATTGTTGTCCGGGACAAGATGGACAAGACCGTGGTAATAGAGGTTGAAAAATTCCTCAAGCATCCTAAATACCATAAGTACCTGAAAAGAAAAAGAAGATACAAGGCCCACGACGAAAAGAATGAGTGCAGAGCCGGCGACAAGGTGATGATTGTTGAGTCAAGGCCTTTGAGCAAAGAGAAGCGGTGGGTTGTGAAGGCGATCGTCGCGAAGGAAAAGCTTATGCTAGTCCAGGAAGAGGTGGGTAAACATGATACAGGACAGAACTAAACTCGAGGTGGCTGATAATTCAGGTGCGAAAAAACTTGGATGCATAAGAGTTCTGGGTGGATCAAAGAAGCGATACGGGACGGTCGGTGACATCATTGTGGCGTCGGTGAAAGAAGTCATCCCCAACGCGAAGGTAAAGAAGGGCGAGGTGGTGAAAGCCGTCATAGTGAGGACAAAAAAAGAAATCCGAAGGACGGACGGCTCATACGTGAAGTTTGACGATAATTCCGCGGTTATCATCAATCAATATAATGAACCTATAGGGACCAGGATTTTTGGGCCGGTAGCGAGGGAATTGCGGGCGAAGAAATTCATGAAGATCATCTCCCTGGCACCGGAGGTCGTGTGAGGTAATAATGGAAAAACATTACCATGTGAAGAAGAATGATACCGTCATGGTCACTGCCGGAAAGGATAAGGGCAAGACCGGCAAGGTTTTGAGGATAGTCAAGAAGAAGGACAGGCTGGTGGTAGAGAAGGTCAACATGATCAAAAGGCACGTGAAGCCGAGTCAGAAATCGAAAGGCGGGATCATGGAGCGTGAAAGCCCGATTCACATTTCCAATGTGATGTTCTATTGCCAGAAGTGCTCCAAACCGGTCAGGTTAGGGAAGAAGGCCCTGGAGGACGGCAAAAGGGTGCGATTCTGCAGGAAGTGTGAAGAGGTCATAGATAAGTAGGAGGCATTAAGTAATGACAGGCTACGGGGAATATTACGAGAAGGAAGTAAGAGCGGCACTGATCAGGAAGTTCAAATACGGTAATGTCATGCAGGTGCCGAAGCTCGATAAGATCGTGGTGAATGTGGGGCTTGGTGAAGCAATCCAGAACGTCAAGGCTCTGGATGCCGCAGCCCGTGACATTGCAACAATAACCGGTCAGAAGCCTGTTATCACGAAGGCAAAGAAATCGATCGCTTCCTTCAAGCTGCGTGAAGGGATGTCGATCGGATGCATGGTTACGCTGCGAAGAGAAAGAATGTACGAATTCTTTCACAAGCTCGTCTATATTGTTCTCCCGAGGGTGAGGGATTTCAAGGGAGTTTCGCCGAAATCCTTTGACGGGAGGGGAAATTACACGCTGGGTCTCAAGGAACAGATAATTTTTCCCGAGATAGAGTACGACAAAGTGGACAAGGTGCGCGGCATGAACATAACCATAGGAACAACAGCAAAAACCGACGAAGAAGGTTTCGAACTCCTTAAGCTTATGGGCATGCCTTTCAGGGGTTGATGGAGGAATCATGGCAAGAAAAGCAAGTATGGAAAAGTGGAAGAGGACCCCGAAATTCAGGGTGAGAACCAGGAACAGATGTGCCATTTGCGGCAGGCCGAGGGGTTACTTGGGAAAATTCCAGATGTGCAGAATATGCTTCAGGTCAAATGCCCTCAGGGGAGAGATACCTGGGGTAATTAAGTCAAGTTGGTAGGGGGCATCTATGGGGATGGTAGATCCTATTGCTGATATGCTTACAAGGATACGAAATGCGATTACGGCCCGGCATGAATCTGTCGATGTTCCGTATTCGAACATGAAGTTTGCCATATCAAAGATCATGAAGGAAGAGGGATACATCAGGAATTACAAGACGTTTGTCAATGAGGCGAGAAAGAAATTCTTAAAAATCTACATAAGCTACGATGAGAACAGCAGGAGCGTTATAACCGGCCTCCAGCGGATCAGCAAGCCGGGCAAAAGGGTTTATGTTGGAGTTGACGCCATATCGAAGCTCAAACGTCGTTTGGGTACAGTGGTTCTTTCTACGTCAAAGGGCCTTATGACGGATAACAATGCGCGGAAAAACAAGGTAGGAGGGGAGCCCCTCCTCATGGTTTGGTGAGGTAGCACATGTCAAGGATAGGGAAGAAGCCTATTATAATGCCGAAAGGCACAAAGCTTGAAGTCAAGGACGGCGAAATCATGGTCTCCGGACCGAAGGGTACACTGAAGAGGCCTCTCCTTGAAGGATTGAGCGTCAATACGGATGGTAATGTGGTCACCGTCACACGGGGGACCGACGAGAAGAAGATCATGGGGTATCATGGACTTATGCGGACCCTGATTGCCAACATGGTGGAAGGTGTCGACAAGGGTTTTGAGCGGAAGCTTGAAATCGTCGGCATAGGGTACAGGGCTGAGTTGCAGGGGAATAGCGTGGTTTTCTACCTGGGCTATTCTCATCCGATTACATTTGCCCTGCCTGACGGCATATCAGCCGCGATTGAGAAGCAGACTTCTCTCAGTGTAAAGGGCATAGACAAGGAACTTCTTGGCGAAGTGGCGGCAAAGATGAGAGCACTGAGAAAGCCGGACGCATACAAGAATAAGGGCGTTAAGTACGCGGGTGAAACGCTGAGGAAGAAGGCAGGGAAAAGCGGGAAGTAAGGAGCGCGGGAATGGATAGAAAAGAAAAGGTCGAGGCAAGAGAAAAAAGAAAGAGAAGAATCAGGAAGAGAATCTTTGGGACGAAGGATAAGCCGAGACTGTGTGTGTATAAGAGCCTTAAGGAGATCTATGCGCAACTTATTGATGACAGTGAAGGCAAGGTAATAGCGGGCGTGTCGACCCTGAGCAAGGAGATCAAGTCCGACGTCAAATATGGTGGAAATGTCGGGGCAGCGAAGAAAGTAGGGGAGCAGATCGGGAAGAAAGCTTCGGGCCTCGGGGTAAAACATGTCGTGTTTGACAGAAACGGGTTCAAGTATCACGGGCGAATCAAGGCCCTTGCAGATGGTGCGAGAGAAGCTGGATTAATATTTTGAGAGGAGGACGTGATTGGCTGAGAAGAAACGCATAGAAGTAGGCGGACTTGAACTGCAGGACAGGCTGGTTTATATAAACAGGGTCGCGAAGGTCGTGAAAGGCGGGAGAAGGTTCAGCTTCAGCGCCATTGTAGTTGTGGGCGACGGCAACGGTCGTGTAGGCTATGGTCTGGGAAAGGCGAATGAGGTACCCGACGCCATACGGAAGGCGATTGAAAGGGCAAAGAAAGACCTCATCGAGATTCCTGTTGCAAAAGGTACAATCCCCCACGAGATTAAGGCCAAGTACGGGACGAGCCAGGTATTTATGAAGCCGGCCCGGGAAGGTACAGGGGTTATCGCCGGAAGGGCCGTGAGGGCTGTTGTCGAGGTTGCGGGTATTACGAACCTGCTGACAAAATGTTACGGCTCAAGGAACTACCACAACGTGGTAAAGGCCACCATCATGGGGCTATCATTGTTGAAATCGCCTGAGGTAGGGTTGAAGCAGCGGGGCAAACTGAAGGGCGAGGAGGGATAAGGTGAGTTACCTTAAGATACAATGGGTGAAGAGTGCCATAGGGCGCACGCAGGACCAGAGGGATACCATCCGGAGTCTTGGATTTCGAAAGCTTCATCAGGAAAAGGTTGTCAAGAATACACCGGAAATTAGAGGCATGGTGAAGAAGGTGATCCACCTCTTGAAAATAGTGGAGGATGTTCGATAGATGAAACTCTCCGATTTAAAGCCAAGTGAAGGTTCACGGAAAAAGAGAAAAAGGGTAGGGAGAGGAACCGGCTCGGGACTCGGCACAACCGCAGGCTATGGCAATAAAGGACAACGCTCGACGAGCGGCGGGACAAAGGAAAAGAGCTTTGAGGGCGGACAAATGCCCTTGACCAGGAGGATTCCGAAGCGGGGCTTCAAGAATCCCTTCAGGGTGGAGTATGCGCTGGTGAAGGTTGGAGATCTCGAGGTATTCAGGGGAAAGGACCAGGTCGGGATCCAGGACTTCATCGAGTCGGGTTTCGTGAAGGCCATGAAAGACGGCATCAAGCTCCTTTCAGACGGTGACATAGACTTTTCCATTAAGGTGAGTGTCCATAAGGCATCGAAAAAGGCCATTGACAAGATCAGGGCGCAAGGCGGGGATGTGGAGGTCTTGATTTAATGGGAGGTTTCCAAAATATCGGAAAAATCCCGGAGCTCAAACGGCGCATCGTCGCTACCCTGGCATTGCTCGCAGTTTACAGGATAGGCGTTCATATACCAACGCCGGGTATAGACGGAAGGGTTCTGGCGGGTATATTTGAAAGGGCGAAAGGGACGCTTCTCGGTTTTTTTGACATGTTCGCCGGCGGCGGACTGGAAAGGCTCTCCGTGTTTGCCCTGGGTATCATGCCCTATATCAGCGCCTCAATTATACTCCAGCTTTTGACGGTGGTGGTGCCGACCCTTGAAAAACTTTCAAAGGAAGGCGAGGCAGGAAGGAAAAAGATTACCCAGTATACGCGGTACGGCACGGTCATCATCAGTCTTATCCAGGGTTTTGGTATCGCTGTGGGACTGGAGCAGATGAGGGGGGCCGCAGGAGAGCTTGTGGTATACAATCCGGGATGGAGCTTTCGACTCATGACAATGATCACCCTCACCGGAGGCACATCGTTTATCATGTGGCTTGGAGAGCAGATAACGGAAAAAGGGATAGGCAACGGCATTTCGCTGATTATTTTCGCCGGCATTGTGGCGAGGATGCCGAATGCTATAGCGAACACCATGAGAATGGTGAACGCCGGTGAGATGAATTGGTTCGTCGTGATTATTCTCGTAGCCATGATGCTCGTGGTTGTTGGATTCATCATCTTCATGGAGACGTCCCAGAGGAGGATACCGGTCCAGTATGCCAAACGGGTCGTTGGGAGAAGAATGTACGGCGGTCAGTCTACTCATCTGCCGCTCAAGGTCAATACTGCAGGCGTAATTCCACCCATCTTTGCGTCGTCGATCCTCATGTTTCCGGCTACCATAGCGAGTTTTATCAATCATCCCTTCATGAAGCGTTTTTCCGAATGGCTTACGCCGGGAAGTCTGCTCCATGAACTTCTTTACGTGGCTTTTATCGTATTCTTTTGTTTTTTCTATACGGCAATTGTTTTTAACCCGGATAATGTATCGGATAATATGAAGAAGTACGGTGGATACATCCCCGGGATACGGCCAGGAAAGAAGACGTCGGATTATATCGAGAAAATCCTTTCGCGGGTGACTTTGATAGGGGCAATATACATTTCGTTTGTGTGCGTTCTCCCCACATTGCTGATGAAGAAATTCAATGCCCCTTTTTATTTCGGGGGTACCGCCCTGCTGATTGTTGTCGGAGTGGCACTTGATACGATACAACAGATTGAGTCGCACCTGATCCTGAGACATTACGATGGCTTGGTGAAGAAATCAGGGCGTCTCAAGGGGAGAAGATAGTAATGAACCTTCTGATGTCGAGACCGGCACGGAAGCGAGGCATTGTAGCTGCTGAATGATTATTCTTAAGACGGCGGAGGAAATAGAAAAGATCAGGGTCGCGAGCAGATATGCAATGGAAATACTGCAGTATCTTGGTGGATTTGTTAAGGGGGGGATAAAGACAATTGACCTTGAGACGGTGTGTGAGGAAAGGATAAAAAAAATTGGGAACGTGAAAGCCGCATTCAAGGGCTATAACGGATTTCCGTATTGCCTTTGTGTATCAGTGAACGATGAAGTGGTGCATGGCATGCCCGGCGATCGAGCCCTGAAGGAAGGAGATATCGTCAGTCTCGATTTTGGAATAGTGCATGAAGGGTTCTACGGGGATGCTGCTTTGACATACAGCGTTGGTAAGCCGGCGCAGAAGAAAACAGCGAGCCTGCTCAAGGTAACCGAGGACGCCCTGTATAGGGGTATCGCGGAGGCAAGAGAAGGCAACAGGCTTCATGATATTTCCCATGCAATACAGTCGTGTGTGGAGGGGGCTGGCTTTTCCGTAGTAAGGGAGTTTGTGGGTCACGGGATCGGGAGAAACCTTCACGAGGAGCCGCAGGTTCCTAACTACGGCACAAAGGGTACCGGCATAAGGCTGAAAAAAGGCATGGTTTTCGCTATTGAGCCGATGGTCAACATGGGTAAGAGTGATGTGGTAATTAGAGAAAACGGATGGACGGCGGCAACGAAAGATGGGAGCCTTTCTGCACATTTTGAGCATACGGTGGCAATAACCGGTAACGGTGCAGATATATTAAGCAGATCACAGGGAGAATATGCCTAAAGGTGAGGGGATAGAAATAGAAGGTACGGTCATAGAGCCGCTACCCAATGCAATGTTCAGGGTTGAACTGCCGAATGGCCATAAAGTTCTCGCCCATGTCTCGGGGAAGATGCGGATGCATTATATCAAGATCCTCAAGGGAGACAAGGTGGTTGTAGAACTTTCACCATACGACTTGAGTCGAGGCAGAATCATTTACAGGGTTAAATAGGAGGATCCCAATGAAGGTTAAACCTTCCGTAAAAAAGAGATGCGATAAGTGTAAGATTATTAAGAGGAAGGGTCTGCTGAGAGTGATTTGCGAGAACCCTAAACATAAGCAGAGACAAGGTTAAGGAGGTACTTACGTGGCACGTATAGCCGGTGTTGATATCCCGAGGGATAAGAGAATCGAAGTAGCCTTGACGTATATTTTCGGCATAGGGAAGACGGTGTCGAAGCAGATCACGAGTGAGGCCGGTATAGACCCCAACAAGAGAACTCATACACTTACCGATGAAGAGATAGCCAAGATACGGGATATTATAGAGAGAACCTACAAGGTCGAGGGTGATTTACGGAAAGAGGTTGGAGTCAATATAAAGAGACTGATGGATGTTGGCTGCTACAGAGGCCTCAGACACAGGAGGGGGTTGCCGGTGAGGGGCCAGAGAACAAGAACGAATTCAAGGACACGGAAAGGTCCGAGAAAAACGTCAATGAAGAGAAAATAACGAGGTGGTTCGATGGCAAAGGCCAAGAAGAGCGGGAAGAAGAAGATAAGAAAGAACATACCGGTAGGAGAGGCCTACATACAGTCAAGCTTCAATAATACCATTATTACCATTACCGATCCTCAGGGAAACGTTGTTGCGTGGTCCAGTGGAGGGGTTGTGGGTTTCAAGGGTTCGAGGAAAAGTACGCCTTTCGCAGCTCAACTTGCGGCCGAGAACGCGGCAAAGAAGGCGATGGAAAACGGTATGAGGACCGTGGATGTGTTTATAAAAGGTCCTGGAGCGGGGAGGGAAGCTGCCCTGAGGGCCTTACAGAGTGCCGGGCTCAAGATCCACCTTATAAGAGATATAACGCCAATACCCCACAATGGGTGCAGGCCACCTAAAAGAAGAAGAGTCTAAGGAGGTTAGCCTTGTCAAGGTATGTAGGGCCGTCATGTAGGTTATGTAGAAGAGAAGCCATTAAACTTTTCCTTAAGGGCGAGCGGTGTTACACAGAGAAGTGTGCTGTAGAAAAGAGGAATTATCCGCCTGGTGTCCATGTTGAGGTGAGAGGAAAATTCTTGGAGTATGGACTAAGGCTGAGGGAAAAACAAAGGGTGAGAAAGATTTACGGCCTGAGCGAGAAACAGTTCAAACGGTTCTTTACCATGGCCGAAAAGAAACAGGGCATTACAGGCACGAATTTTCTGATACTTCTGGAAAGAAGGCTCGACAACATGGTATTCAGATTGGGATTCGCCACGTCACGAAAGGAAGCAAGGCAAATCGTCAGCCATAACCACATAGCAGTTAATGGCAGGAAGGTTAATGCACCGTCCTATATTGTGAAGGAAGGTGATGAGATAGCTGTAAGGCATAAGGATCTTGAGAGCGTGAAGAACGCCCTTGAATCAGTTGTAAGAAGGGGCATACCCTCCTGGATAGAGCTCGACAAGGAGGATATGAAGGGTGTTGTTAAACTTCTTCCCTCGAGAGAGGATATCACGATGCCTATCAGAGAGCAGCTTATAGTAGAGTATTACTCGAGATAGCCTCTTACCCCCAAAGGAGGGTACATGCGTATGTTTGAAAAGAACTGGCAGGAGCTGGTAAAGCCGACCAAAATTGAGGTTGAGAAAAAGGAGAATAATTACATAAAGTTCTCTACCGAGCCCTTTGAACGAGGATATGGTATCACGATCGGTAACTCGTTACGAAGGGTGCTCCTCTCCTCGATTATGGGAAGTGCCATCACGTCCGTCTGGATCGACGGCGTCGACCACGAGTTTTCCACCGTGAGAGGCGTCAAGGAGGACGTTACGGAATTGATCCTTAACCTCAAGAAGGTTGTCTTGAAGATAAGCGATGACAAGGTGAAAACCTTAAAGATTGATGTAAAAGGGGCAAAAGAGCTGACGGCAGGAGACATCGTGCACGACAGCGGTGTCGAGATCGTCAATCCTGACCACCACATAGCCACGCTGAGCGATGAGGCAAGGGTTTACATGGAAATGAAGGCAAAGGTCGGGAGAGGATACGTGCCGGCTGAGTCTAATTACGACGAGAATGCCCCCATAGGGACAATTCCGATAGATGCAATATTTTCACCTATCAAGAAGGTGAGTCACAATGTAATGACTGCAAGGGTGGCGGAAAGGACCGATTACGACAAGCTTACCATGGAGATATGGACGGATGGAAGCGTAAATCCGTTGGATGCGCTGTCTTTTGCGGCAAAGATCATAAAGGAGCAGATGCGCATATTCATCAATTTTGAGGATATGGAGGAAGCCGAGGCCGACGAGGAGAGAATCGCTGAAAAACCTGATTTCAATGAGAACCTGTTCAGGAGCGTGGAAGAGCTCGAGCTTTCGGTGAGGAGCGCCAACTGTCTCAAAAATGCAGACATAAAGTACATCGGAGAGCTTGTGCAGAAGACGGAACAGGAGATTCTCATGACCAAGAATTTTGGAAGGAAATCGCTGAATGAGATAAAAGAAATCCTTGCGTGCATGAACCTCCGGCTTGGCCTTAAGCTTGAAAACTTCCCTGGCAGGGAAGAACTCGATAGAACGGCACTACGAAGAAAAGACAATATATAGGGGTTTTCCATGAGGCACCTGAAAAGAGTAAATACGCTGAACAGAACGAAGAGTCACAGAAGAGCACTCCTGATGAATCTGGCAAATTCCTTGTTTCATCATGAGAGCATCAAAACAACAAGCACTAAGGCTATGGAGCTGCGGAAGGTGGCGGACAGGCTGATTACCTTGGCGAAGCGGAAAGATGTCCATTCGTTGAGGTTGGCCTTTTCCTTTCTGAGGGATAAAAAAGTCGTTAATAAACTTTTTAGCGACATAGGGGACCGGTACACTGCGATCAACGGGGGTTACACCCGCGTCCTCAAGATCGGGAACAGAAAGGGTGACAACGCACCTATGGCGATAATCGAGCTTACCCAGAAAAAAGAAAAAACAGAGAAAAAAGCGGAGAAAAAGTAGTATACTATAGCACATGCGTGCTGGGAGATCGTTCAACGGCAGGACAACGGACTCTGACTCCGTGAATAGGGGTTCAAATCCCTTTCTCCCAGCCATGAAAAATCAAGGGGTTAGGCTTCAAAGGCTTAACCCCTTCTCAGTTATCAACGCTTTTTGTCCATCACTTTTGGAATTTTCGATCTTAAAGGGATGATTCCAAAAGTAAGCAGACACAAAAAAGACCCGGATTTCTCCGGGCCTTTGTGGTGAGTGATCGTTACCCCGTGTCGAAGTTATGCCGCTCTCATATCTCACCCCTTTAGCCTCCGGTACAGTTCATCCCCGATAGCCTTCACGTAAGTCGTTCGCTTTTCCATTTCAAGCACTACATTCTGGATATAGCCGCAATAATCGTCAAGGCTATCACCTGAATTGCATGCACCAAGAAGCGACTCAACTACGGGCCTGGACAAAGTTTGTGTGGTGCTCGTGCTGATCTGACAACCGACCTGCGGTCATTTTCTACACATTCTCCTGTTCGCCGTCCTGTGTCAAGATAAATACCGCCTAGCAGGTAACCCCTCAGTCTCGGTGACCGG
>Ga0180031_1044318_pt1 | contig 13647 bp, 8 predicted proteins | sample BioBRNtimezero_2_FD_146429 | JGI IMG/M metagenome (GOLD analysis project Ga0180031, IMG submission 146429) | Anaerobic biogas reactor microbial communites from Seattle, Washington, USA - Biogas_R2-B RNA time zero (Metagenome Metatranscriptome) | ecosystem: Engineered > Bioreactor > Anaerobic >...
AAAAAAAAAGGTAAATACGAATATAAAAAATCAAAAAAAATTAACGAATAGAGGCGAGAAAGGCGTCCAGCAATTATATTGCAAAAAATTCAATATGGCCTTGCTATTTGATTGTCCGTTTTGTAGTTATAGTAAAAAAGTTCCTGATAGCTATTATAATAAAAAAATTAAATGTCCACGTTGTTTAGCTACAATTACTTTAGGATTGCCTCAACCAACAGCATTGACAGCATTAGCTTTACCAGAAGAAGATATTCCAGCAATTGACCAAACTGCTATTGAAGTAGAACAAAGTTCGATTATGATGGAATGTCCCTATTGTGGTGAATGTATCAATACAGAAGAACAATATTGTCCCAATTGCAACCAAACTATTCGGCAAGATGAAATCCCAGACAGCGATGTGAAAAAAAAGAGAACATATAAAACTCACATATTAGGTTTTCTTGCTCTCATTCCTGCTTTAGGCATTATTTTTGGTCCTTTTACTATCTTCCATAGTTTAAAATTGCATCCTAGAAATGCGTTTGAAAAAACTTACACCCATGCTTGTACCATGATGGGATTAGTTGGTTTTATGAGTTCTATGTTATTTTGCCTTGCACTTGTAAAAATAATATTATTTACATAAAAACTTAGATACAATATATATACTGATGTTGTATTCACTTATATTATTTTGTCTTATGCTTGTAATAATCATAGTATGTAAGTAAAACTTACATAAAAAATGTATAATTATGTTCAGTTATATTAGCCTATATTATTTTGTCTTGTAAAGATTATATTGTCTATATTGAAATAAAAGAAAGAAGCCCTATGGAAAGTATCATACAAAAGTTCATTGAAAAGGGAGTTGTCATACCACAAATTCATCAAATTTTTATTTCTTCTGATGTGTCGGTAGATCAAATAGAAAGCGGTGTTGTACTTTTGCCAGGTACTTTTCTAGAAGGTCAAATACAATTAGGTAGTGGAACCATCATTGGCCCTAATGCAAAATTAAAAAATGTATATTGTGGTAGAAATGTACAACTGCAAAGCGGTTGCTATGAAAATTGCGTATTTTTAGACAATGCCAAAACTCGCTCCAATGCTGAAATTCGAGGCGGTTCTTTACTCATGGATCAATCTGAAACATCCCATACTGTGGGCTGTAAAATGACGATTTTAGGAATGAAAGTCGTTGTAGGAAGTGTTGTCAATTATTGTGATGTTTTTGTTTCAGGTGGAACAGAAGACGCATTTTCCTTTACAGAAATAGGTTCTGGTGCCATTCACTACAATTTTACACCTAGTGGATTAAAATTTAGCTCGCTCATTGGTCCTGGTGCAGTGGGAGAATTTTTTGGATTATTTCCTCAAACATTTATTGGTGGCCAAACAAAAATCATAGCACCTGTGAGTATTGGTTCGCAAGTTTTAATTCCTGCAGGTCTTTCTGTTCGGCAGTCTGTACCTTCTGGTAAACTTTATGTAGAATCTCCTTTACATAGCGTGCAAAAAAACTTTTCCTTACACATGCTCACTTCCACCATTGAAAAAGTTCAAACTACTGCACAATGTATTTTGCACTACAAAGCCTTATCTCTATTTTTCCAAAAAGTCCGTTTACTATTTGCACAAATACAAAAGGATGCTTTTTTAGAATCTCTCTTACAACAAGCCATAGAAACAGTACAAGCAAATATCAACGAACGGATGTACTGGCTATTTAGCGACATTGGTTTATTTTCTAAATTAGCAAATTCTGAAAAAATCCATGTCCAACAATTAGAACAAACTACAGTAGAAAAAAAAGTCACTTTTCATTTACAAGAAATCGCAGAACACCAAGCTCTACAAAATATTCAACAAGAATTACAACAAATTTTAATTGAAAAATTTCCTACCATTCCCTTAGAAAACGAATTCATAGAAATTTGGAAACAACATGTACAAAGCCAAACATGGCAAGATTACTTTTCTTGCATGATCGCTTTATCTAAAGAAAACAAAAAACTAGGAAGTACTTGGCTCCAATCTCTTATCCAAACACAATACAAGAAAATACAAAATAAAATCGAAATTGCTGTACAACATTCTGAATGTATGAAACAATGGGAAAAAACAATCCAAGATTTACAAAAATATTATTCTACTTTTCAATGGATGCTACAAAATAAAATTTTATTATTTGACGGCACTTGGGATAAAGAAAATTTAGGCCAATTGTATTCTCATCTAGAACGAACTATAGATATACGCCCCATTGCTTGGAATCTTTTTAAAACAAATCCCATTGAAACTTTAGGCATAGAAAAATGGGAACGACTCCTTAACATATTAAAAGACTGGACGCTCCCAGCTTTAATTCAATGGAACTCTTTACTAACCATGATGCAAAATGCTAGTCTAGAAGATCCTATTGCACCTCTTCTACAAAGCACCATGTTTTGTTTTCATGGAACAGATGGATTGCGAGGGCCAACAAGTATATCTTTACAACCTACCTTAAAAGATGCCATTTTACATTGGATACAAACGCATGAAATCACGCCTGAATTTTTTGAATCCTTAGCACGAAACACAGTGCTTGCTTGGGAAACATTCACAAACACAAAAATTTCCAACGTTCTCATTGGTTGCGACCCGCGAGACATATATTCTGACAATCCACAAACAAAAGAATGTTTTTACCAAGCTATACTAAAAGGCGTCCTTTCTTTAGGAAAAACAGTCTATGATGCTGGCATCATTCCTATTCCCTGTATGCCCTATACTTTAGCCTATTATAACTATCCGTATACAGATCATGAAATTTCCATTGCATTATATAAAAGTGCTTCGCACAATCCTGCATCGCAAGACGGACTTAAAGTTTTTATTTGCCAAACAAATGAAGAAACAGGCACAACGTACTATTCAAAATTACCTGTTCGAGTAGAATGCATTATTGCTGCCTTATTGTACAAAGAAGCCCAAAATGGCTTTACAAGTACAAAACAAGGAATACACTACCCTTTTCATAGACAAGCACGAGAAATTTTACGACATACTATGTGGAATGAAAAAAACAAACCTGTTGTAAACAATATATCCTTTCTTGTCATGGATTTTGCGCATGGTTCCTTTGGTTCAGGAGAATACAATCAAAGTAGCGTAAAAAAATTAGTTGAAACCATGCAAATCGTAGGCAACCAACCTAATGGAAAAAATATCAATAGCAATCAAGGTACAGACCGAGTTGGAGCAGCTCATTTAGAAAATATAGTCAGCATCTCTCGCCAAGACATAGAATTTGGCAATAAATTTTATGGATTCCCAGCTTTAGACGCTCTTTTTCAATATGGGAAACAACATAATCAGGAATTACAAACAACAGGAAGTGCTTGGGCATTATTTACAGACGGTGATGGTGATAGAAGTTACGTTGCTTTATACGAACCAAAATCTGATTCCCTTCATATTATCGATGGCGATGAAGCACTCTTTCAACAAATTCATCAAATGCACTATGAAAAGCAAATCAAAGTAGGCGATACTTTCAGCTTTACAGTAGAATCCAGCATTCCATTTATCCAAGCATTGTACGACTTTCTACAACAACATTATCCCACTCGTCTTATTTTATCAGATAAAGAAAAAATTTCTGATCAACATGTAAATCTAAAACTTTGTCCTGTAGGTGATAAACATTTATTGCAATGGCAATGTCCTGGTGCTGAATCTTCAGGACATATTTTAAGAAAATACATAGTTGTAAGCAAAAATAACACAACAGAAAATACTGTATATACAGGAAACGGTCCGCTTGCAGGGCTACATACAGTGGCAGCCATCACGCGTATATTGCAAACAGAGCAAAACGCATGGGATTTGATTTTACATCCTTATGAAAAGCCTTGGAATACAATTTTATATATTTATTTTGTACAAAAATCCCTCTGGTACAAAGAAAGTCCACTATGGAAACACGTGGTACAAATATTAAATAAGGCGTGCAATGATTATTTATTAACAAAAATTGATTTTCATCAAGAACAAAATACTCTATATTATATTGCGAAAAAAAAGCAAGAAACACAATCGCAACATATAGAATTTGCCATTCTTGCACGACCTTCAGGAACTGAAAATAAATTTGGAATTAAATTTTATGGAAGCGAAAAAACTAGATCGTTTTTTCAACGAGTTTCAGAAATGCTTTTTATAGAAATCGCTCCGAAATTAAAAGATGCTACACTACAACTTTGTCAAGAGGAATATAAGATATTGGAAATTTTACAACAACAAGAAAATTTTATATCTTTAGAAGATTTAAAACAAAAAATGTTTCCTAATATAGTTTTATCCTCCGCTCAAAATGCTTCTTTTATGAGTATTATAGAAGCTATTTCCGAAAAAGCCCAAAATCTAGCGTTCTATGATGGAACTCGTTTGAAAATAACTCCTCGTGGAATTGCATATTTAGCAAACCAATAAAATTTGAAAAGTTTTGTTTAGACATCTAAACAAAGATTCACTCAAAAATAACCACATTACATATAAGGGACATATTTTGAAACAAGAACATAAAGAACGAGTTGTGGAAGAAGTCATCAGTCGAGTGTTGAGCAATCAAATTGCCAATGCTGACAAAGTGTCTTTAGAAACAGTCATCAATGATACCATCTATCATGCTCGAAAACGATTAGAGGCAAAAAAAAACAACCCGAAAAACAAAAAAGTCTATCCTATATTGGAAAAAACTCAAAAAACGCTTAATACACAGCTCTGAAGAAGAGCAAAAAAAAATTTTGCGTGAACTCATTACTCATTTTACCTCAGAAATCGTAGGAAATTTTAATCCAAAAGTTTATAAATTTGCATCCAATGTTTTGCCTGTTGCTCTGAGCCTTATGTTGAACGCCTTGTCACCTTGTAATTTAATCAAACATCTACCCAAATTCCCCGATCTATCAGAACGAATCATCATTGAAGGCGAAATAGAATTAATCCAATCTTTGCAAAAAGTAGGCACAATTATTTTAGTTCCCACACATTTAAGCAATATGGATTCCATTGTCATTGGTTGGTCTTTATATAAAATTAACTTGCCACCATTTATTTATGGTGCTGGAATCAACTTATTTACTAATTTTCTACTAAGCTACTATATGAACAACCTCGGTGCATATAAAGTAGACAGAACAAAAACAGCAGGACTTTACAAAGAAACATTAAAAGAATACGCCACTTGCACATTAGAATTTGGATACCACAATTTATTTTTCCCAGGAGGAACAAGAAGTCGTTCTGGTGCTTTAGAACAAAACCTCAAACTAGGTCTTCTCGGCTCTAGCATGCCAGCATACATCAACAACCTAATACACCAAAAAGAAAAACCAAACTTCTTTGTAGTTCCTTGCACTCTTTCCTATCAAGTGGTACTCGAAGCAGAACGACTCATTGAAGATGAATTAAAAGTTTCTGGCAAATCACAATACATCATGGAAGATGATGAATTTTCCCAATTTGGTCGCATTTACAATTTTCTACAAAATTTACTAAAACTAGACTCCAAAATTTATGTTCGAATTTGTCCTGCCATGGACTTATTTGGAAATCGAGTAGATAAAGAAGGAAAATCGTACGACAAACGAGGACGCCAAGTAGACATCAGACAATACGTCATGCAAAACAACGAAATTGTACGTGATGAACAAAGAGACAGACAATACACAAAAGACTTAGGCGAAGAAATTGTAAAAAGCTACAAAAAAAACAATGTTATCATGAGTACGCACATTGTTTCTTTCACTATATTCTGCATCTTGAAAAAACAAAATGCAGACATGGATCTATACCATCTTTTACGAACAGGTGGACGAGAAGATAATCTACCTTTAAACCAAGTCTACCATGCCCTTCATACAGTAATGGAACGCCTCAAAGAAAAAGTTTCTCAAGGCGAACTTGCTATGGATCACGATTTACAAAATGCACCTGTAGAACGTATCTTAGATGATGCTATCAATCATTTTCAAAGTTATCATAAAATCGTTGTTATAATGCGACGAGGTGATCGACTCTACCCCAGCGATCCCAAATTGCTTTATTATTACCACAATCGTTTATTAGGGTATGATTTGGAAAAGGAAATAGAGTAATGGGAAAATATGATTCAGTAGCCGTCATCGGTGGAGGAAGTTGGGGAACTACTATTGCACACTTGCTCGCAAAAAAAGGAAAACGGACATATCTTTGGCTACGAGATAAAACAATATTCCAAGAAATAAAAAATAGCCACAGAAACAAAAAATACACATTAGAACATGACTTACACCCTGCTATCATTCCAAGTCTAGATATGAGAGAAGTTGTACAACGATCTGAAATCATCATTGTAGCAATTCCCTCGGAAAGTTTTCGAGAAGTTGCCTATCAAATGGGAAACTACGTACAAGGCGACCAAATCTTAATTTCAGCTTGTAAAGGCATTGACTTACAAAAATGTTGCACCATGAGCGAAGTTCTCAAAGAAGAAACATGTGCAAAAAAAAATAGGCGTGCTTTCTGGTCCCAATTTATCGCAAGAAATTCTCAAAGGACATCCTGCAGCAGCAGTTTTAGCTAGCAAATACCATGAAGTAATCCATAAAGGCATGGACACTATCAGTTCTCCTGACTACAGAATCTATGGTAGCGAAGACATTGATGGTGTGGAACTCGGTGGCGTTGTTAAAAACATCATTGCCATTGCAGCTGGCATGAGCGATGGTAAAGGTTTTGGTGTCAATACAAAAGCTCTCCTTGTTTCTCGTGGCATCAATGAAATGGGACGCGTAGGAATCACTTTTGGAGCAAATCCACTGACATTTACAGGTCTAGCAGGTCTAGGAGACTTACTAGTTACATGTTCCAGCATGCAGTCTAGAAATTATCGACTTGGCTACTACATGGCACAAGGAAAATCTATGAAAACTGCTCTCCAAGAAATGGGCTCAGTTGCAGAAGGAGTCAATGCAACTAAAATATTGTACAGATATTCTCAAAAGAAAAAATTGGAAACCCCTATTATGGATGGTATATACAAAATTTTATACGAACAGCACTCCATCTCAGACATAACTGCCAGTTTAATGGCAAAACTCAATAAATTTGAAATTGATCGTACATTATACGAACTCATCAAAAAGTGATCCTATAGGAAACAATGTTTCCTATCACATCTGAGAAAAAACATTGTTTCCTAATTTTTCATAAAAAATTTTACATTTTTATATTGCTACTCCTCGTAACATATATTGCTACAAGAAGTAGCATAGAAAATACAATACAAAAAATAATGCATCTTTCATAGAAAATTGCTACTCCTTGTAGCATAAAAATACAATTAAAAAATAATGCATCTTTGATTTTTAAAAGGAAATAGAATGGCTGAGATTACATCTCAAAAAAAAGATTATTCAAGATGGTATACAGACGTCATTGCAGAAGCTGAATTGGCTGATTATTCTCCAGTAAAAGGCAGTATGGTAATTCGTCCTTATGGTTTTGCTATTTGGGAAAAATTACAACGATATTTAGATGATAAAATTAAAGAAACTGGTCATCAAAATGCATACTTTCCCTTATTCATTCCCAAATCATTCTTAAGCAAAGAAGCAAGCCACATAGAAGGATTTGCAAAAGAATGTGCCATTGTAACACATTCTAGATTAAAAGCAGAAACTGTTGATGACAAAACTTCTGTTGTAGTAGATCCAAATTCAAAACTAGAAGAAGAATTAATTGTCCGTCCTACTTCAGAGACAATTATCAATGCTATGTTTGCAAAATGGATTCATTCTTGGCGAGATCTACCTTTACTCATCAATCAATGGGCAAATGTAGTTCGATGGGAAATGCGCACACGCTTATTTTTACGAACAGCCGAATTCCTATGGCAAGAAGGTCATACAGCTCATGAAACAGAAGAAGAAGCTGAAGAAGAAACATTGAAAATGCTCTATGTGTATCGTGATTTTATGCAAGACGTTCTAGCTATGCCCATCATTGTTGGTGTGAAAACAGCATCAGAACGATTTGCTGGTGCGAATAATACATATACCACAGAAGCATTAATGGGTGATGGAAAAGCATTACAAGCTGGCACATCCCATAACTTAGGACAAAACTTTGCAAAAGCATTTGGAACACAATTTCAAGATAAAAACGGTGGACTATCGTATGTATGGCAAACAAGCTGGGGAGTTTCCACACGACTTATCGGTGGCATCATCATGATTCATGGTGACGACAAAGGCATCATTGTACCTCCTAAAGTTGCTCCCATTTGCGTTGTCATTGTTCCTATTTATCGCACATTAGAAGAACAAGAAGCTGTTTGTAATTGTGCCTATACCATACGAGATCAAATCAAAAAACAAGGGATCTCTGTACATGTAGATGATAGAGACCAATTTAAACCTGGCAACAAATTTTACGAATGGGAAAAGAAAGGCGTACCTCTACGAGTAGAAATCGGTCCTCGAGATTTAGCCAATCATAAAATTGTTCTTGTTGACAGAATCAGTGGGAAAAAAGAAATCATGGATCAAGACGAATTTGTTCAAAATGTAGAACAAAGACTCGAGCAATTTCAAAAAGATCTATTCCAAAAAGCCGTAGATTTTCGAACAAAAAACAGTTTTTATTTAGATGATTACCAAGAAATGAAACAACAGATAGAAGAAACAGGTGGATTTTTCTATCTACATTGGTGCGGTTCAGAAGAATGTGAAACAAACGTAAAAGAAGAAACAAAAGCAACCATTCGTTGCATCCCTCTTGATTCCAAAGAAGAACAAGGAAAATGCATTTATTGTGGCAAACCTAGTTGCCGCCGAGTTATTTTTGCAAAATCATATTAAAATATTATGCTAGCTCCCCAAGCTAGCATAATCATAGACATATATTTGGTACGTATTTCAACATCCCAAAAACTTCTTGAAGAGGTTAAAATTATGGGTGCTAATAAACAAGAATTAGATGATTATTATTCATTAATAGAATTAATTGAAAAAATTGGAAAAGACGGAGTTGCAGATCTTGTTGCTAAAGGCAAACCAAAAAGATTAATGAAAGGCAACCAAATTTATTTTTTAAAAGTAGATGTCAATCGTATTTTAGGCAACTCATTTACAGGGCAAGACTATGATGATGTCATTATAGATAATGACATTGCTTCTAAAAATATCTTAAAAAAAGTCTGCTTTCTAGAAACATTCATTAAACGACACGACTTAACATATGAAGAAGAAATTTATCGAGACAATAAACTAGATTTATCAAAAGAAATATGCTATGGTCGAGGTGCTGGTGATATAAGACAACAAGAAGAATTTCAAAATACTAGAATCATCTCCTCTCTCCATGGGAAATTATACTTGGACGAAGATAACAATCTTTTATATGAAAACATAAGTCCCAACAAAACAAAAGTCCGAGGCTGCCAAGATAAATCTTACATTTTAGTCCATCCTCAAGAAATTTCTGTTTTATTTCCTTCAGATATTCTAGTAAATATAGAACAATATCCAAAAGGATTATCTTCTTCTATCAAATTAGGTTATCAACAAAAACCGCACTACATTATTAGAATCCAAGCAAAACATAATGACAATAGCTTTTAAAAAAATAGTATGCTATTGTTATAATATTTTTATTGACATAAAAGAGAAAAACACATACAATAAAAGAAAATAAATATTCATATTATTTTATATTTATTTTTAAAAAATTTAAAAATTTTCAGTTTAGAAATATACAATTTAATCTATCAAATAGATTAAAATTTTAAAACATACAACTTATTCAAGTTACTTTAAAATTTCCGAATTTAACAACATACTATTTATTCAACTTACTGTAAATTTCCAAATTTATAAACATACAATTTGATTCATTAAATCAATCAAAAATTTAAAACATACAATTTATTTCAGACTTATTAAAAAAAATTCAAAACTTTTCCAATTTAGAAATATACAATTTGATTCATTACATGGAATTTTATCCATTACATGGTCAAAAGAAAGGTTAATTCATGAAAAAAATGGTAACTATAGACGGTAATGAAGCAGCCGCCTATATTGCTCACAAAACAAATGAAGTCATTGCCATTTATCCTATTACTCCATCTTCAACCATGGGAGAATTGGCAGATGAATGGTCTGTTCAAGGAAGAAAAAACATTTGGGGAACAATTCCTAAAGTAGAAGAAATGCAAAGTGAAGGTGGCGCAGCAGGTGCTGTTCACGGTGCATTACAAACTGGAGCATTAGCAACCACATTCACAGCCTCCCAAGGTCTACTTCTTATGTTGCCCAATGCTCATAAAATCTCTGGTGAATTGAACCCCACAGTATTTCACGTAACTGCACGAAGCCTTGCTTCCCATGCTCTTTCTATTTTCGGCGACCACAGCGACATTATGGATTTACGAACAAGCGGTTTTGCTATGCTCGGTGCTGGTAGCGTTCAAGAAGTCATGGATATGGCTTTAATTGCACAAGCTTCTACCTTAAAATCAAGAATTCCCTTCATTCACTTCTTTGATGGTTTCCGTAGTTCTCACGAAATTCAAAAAATTGAACAAATTTCAGAAGAACAAATTCGTGCCATGATTGATGACGAAGATGTTATGGCTCATAGACAACGTGCTTTAACACCAGATCGTCCTGTAATTCGTGGTACTGCTCAAAACCCAGATCACTTTTTCCAAGCTCGTGAAAAAGTAAATACATACTATGACAAGACACCTGCTATTGTTCAAGAAATGATGGACAGATTCTATAAAGTGGTAGGACGACGCTATAATCTATTTGATTATGTTGGCGATCCAGAAGCTGAAAGAGTCATTGTTTTAATGGCAAGTGGAACAGAAGCTGTTCAAGAAACAGTAGAATACTTACGAAAACAAGGCGAAAAAGTCGGTGTTGTTAAAGTTCACCTCTATCGTCCTTTTTCAGTCGAAGCATTCTTTAAGGCTCTACCAAAAACAGCAGAATATATCGCAGTTCTTGATAGAACAAAAGAAGCTGGTAGCATTGGTGAACCTCTTTATATGGACGTTGTCAATGCAATGTACGAAGGCAAGAAAAAAGGGATCAACCACTGTATGAGAACTGTCATTGGTGGTCGCTATGGTTTATCTTCCAAAGAATTTACTCCAGCCATGGTCAAAGGCGTATTTGATGAACTAAAAAAAGAAAATCCCAAACGACAATTTACAGTGGGCATCCATGATGACGTTACCCATTTAAGTCTTGAATACGATAAAAACTTCTCCACAGAAGGCGATGATGTATTTCGTGGTATATTCTACGGTCTAGGATCTGACGGAACTGTAGGTGCCAATAAAAACTCCATTAAAATCATCGGTGACTATACAGACAACTATGCACAAGGCTATTTTGTCTATGATTCCAAAAAAGCAGGTGCAGTGACAGTTTCTCACTTACGTTTTGGTAAAAACCCGATTCATTCTACATACATTGTAGACAAAGCAAACTTCATAGCATGCCACCAATGGGAATTTATCAACAAATACGACATGCTCAAAGATGCTATTCCTGGTGCAACATTCTTACTCAATAGCCAATATGGCCCTGAAGAAGTCTGGAATCACCTACCAAAAGAAGTACAAAAAAGCATTATAGAAAAACAAATCAAATTTTATGTCATTGATGCATATAAAGTAGCCAGTGACAACAACATGGGCATTCGCATCAATACCATCATGCAAACATGCTTTTTTGCAATTTCCAACATCCTTCCAAAAGAAAAAGCACTGGAACTCATTAAAGAATACATCACCAAAAGCTATGGCAAAAAAGGTGAACAAATCGTTAAAATGAACCACCTTGCAGTAGACAATTCTGTTGCAAACTTACACCAAGTAGATTATCCTAAAGAAGTTACAGCTACATTTTCTCGTCCTCCTATTTTTGAAAATGCACCAGAATACGTACAAAACGTACTAGGACGCATTATGCAAAGAGAAGGAGATGAATTACCTGTCAGTGCATTCCCAGATGATGGCACATTCCCTACAGGAACTACACAATACGAAAAACGCAACATTGCTCTAGAAATTCCTATTTGGGACAAAGACGCATGCATCCAATGTGGAAAATGTTCCTTTGTATGTCCTCATGCTGCCATTCGAACAAAAATATTTAAAGCTGACAGCTTAAATGATGCTCCTGCTTCTTTTGAAACAGTAGACTATAAAAGCAAAGAATATCCAGGATGCAAATTCAGAGTGCAAGTGGCTCCAGAAGATTGTACAGGTTGTGGTTGTTGTGTATCACTTTGCCCTGTTAAAAACAAAGAAGATAACACACGCAAAGCCATCAACATGAAACCTGTTCAAGACCATAGAGAAACAGAAAAAGTCAACTATGATTACTTCCTAGCACAAAAAGACGTAGACAGAAGCAATGTTCGATTAGACACAGTCAAAGGCTCTCAACTCCTACGTCCTCTATTTGAATACTCTGGCGCATGTGCAGGTTGCGGTGAAACAGCATACATCAAACTCATGACACAACTCTTTGGCGATAGAGCAGTCATTGCCAACGCAACAGGTTGTTCTTCCATTTATGGCGGAAACTTACCTACCACACCCTATTGCAAAAATGCAGACGGTCGCGGTCCAGCTTGGTCCAACTCTCTATTTGAAGACAATGCAGAATTTGGTCTAGGATATAGACTCACTCTAGACAAACACAATGAATTTGCATGCGAACTCCTACAAATTCTAGCCCCACAAATCGGAGAAGACCTAGTCACAGCTATTTTAACAGCAGACCAATCTACAGAAAAAGGCATCCAAGAACAAAGAGAACGAGTCGAAATTCTCAAACAAAAACTTGCTCCTATGACAACTATGGAAGCAAAACACCTTCATAGCCTTGCTGACGTACTTGTTAAAAAGAGCGTATGGATCCTAGGCGGTGATGGTTGGGCATACGACATTGGATACGGCGGTTTAGACCATGTACTCGCATCTGGACACAACGTCAACGTCCTTGTACTAGATACAGAAGTATACTCCAATACAGGCGGACAAATGTCTAAATCCACACCCATGGGTGCAGTAGCAAAATTTGCAATGGGCGGTAAACCAAGACCTAAAAAAGACTTAGCCCTAATGGCACTTAGCTATGGTTTTGTATACGTTGCAAAAATTGCAATGGGATACAATGACCAACATTGCGTCAGAGCATTCTTAGAAGCCGAAGCCTACAATGGTCCTTCCCTCATCATTGCCTATTCTCACTGTATTGCTCATGGAATCAACATGGTAAATGGATTTGAACAACAAAAGAAAGCTGTTCTTAGCGGATGCTTTCCTACACTACGATTCAACCCTGAAAAAATTGAAATAGGAGAACCTCCTTTGACATTAGATTGCAAAGAACCAAGCATACCTCTAGAAGACTACATCTATAATGAAAACCGCTACAAAATGCTCCAAAAATCTAATCCAGAAGCAGCAAAAGAACTCCTAGAAAGAGCAAAAGAAAATGTAAAATCACGTTGGACTCTCTACAAACAAATAGCAGAAATGATTTGGTAAAACATTTTCACCCAGTTTTCTTATAAACCAATATTTTTAAGAAAGCAAAAAAAAAT
>Ga0180031_1200592_pt1 | contig 13624 bp, 16 predicted proteins | sample BioBRNtimezero_2_FD_146429 | JGI IMG/M metagenome (GOLD analysis project Ga0180031, IMG submission 146429) | Anaerobic biogas reactor microbial communites from Seattle, Washington, USA - Biogas_R2-B RNA time zero (Metagenome Metatranscriptome) | ecosystem: Engineered > Bioreactor > Anaerobic >...
CATCCGGCAACGCTTTCTTCGCTGCAAGGTATCCTTCGAGCATCAAGTTCTCGTTCTGTGCGATATTTACCAGTCGCAGTGCTTTCTCTTGCTCGTAGAGACTAGCAGTTTTATCATCGATGACACCTTTGACAGAAGGTAGTAATCCAAGGAGAGTTTCTTCCAACCCATTCAATCGATTCATTTCATCTGCAGTAAGTTCTACTTTAGACTTAAGCCAAATGTACTCAGAGATCAATGCCTCAGTCTTCGCGGTTTCTTCACCCGCGGTAATTGTCCGCTCGATTGCGATCTTCTGTTGAGCTTCATATGCAGCTTTAGCTGCGTACATTCCAGCAGTTAACATCGCAACGGCAGTAACGATCGCCATCAGCGGATTTACCGCAACGAGCATTGCTATGTTCGCAAGACCCTGTGCGGCTTCGACACCAAGCATAACTGTCTCGTAAGCAGCCCATGCTGCTACGGCCCCAGCAATCAGCGGTCCGATAGTGGAGAAGTGGTCCTTGATCCAGTTGAACACCGGTCCAACGACTGACCAGAAGGTTTCCACCCCTTGTTTGGCAACAGCGAATCCTGCAGCGATCTGCGTCCCAATTTCAATCAACGTCGCAGCAGTTCCAGGATCGAATGCAGCAGTGATTCCACCTTGAAGGCCCCCGATCTTAAAACCTTCTCCGAATGAACGGATCTTTTGCAAGATGTCCGGTAGAACGGAAGTAGTCAACCAATCAAAGGTTGGCTTGAAGATCGTTCCGAGAGTCTCTTGTGCGGACTTCTTGATGTTGGTTAACATTCCTTTATACGATTTGGCGTACGAATCCATCAGCCCACCGAAATCTTGTTCCATGCCATTTAGCATGACGGCAATGGCCTCTTCCGCGGGAATCATTCCCTTCTGCGTCATATCCATAACTTCCTTAGTCGTCACACCGATTGCTTCCGCGAGGTACTTCCAACCTGGGATACCTGCTTCTGTCAACTGTCTCATTTCTTCTCCAGTGACCTTTGTTCTAGCCTTCATCTGACCGAAAGCGAGTACCAACCTGTTGACACCTTCTGCTCCAAGACCTAGTCCGAATGCGGCATCACCTAGAGTTGTCAACGTAGGTACTACTGATTCAGCGTCCCATTTGAATGCCAGCATTCTCTTGGATGCAAGTGTTAGCTCTTCGAAGGATAGAGGAGCGTTTCTTCCGACATTATATAACCTAGTAATAAGACTGTTCGCTTCTTTAACATCATCCAGCAAGTTTTCGAACGCCATTTGGTTCTCTTGCATCGTTGCGTTGAAGTTCAACCCTTCTGTGACCATTCCTTTGATCGCCTGTTGTGCTTGATGAAGTACTGCTATACCTGTTACAGTTTGAAAGGCGCGAGTTAATGAAGTATTTAGACTATGGATTTCTCGTGCAACAGTATTCGCACCTCGCTGAAAGCCGCTTACGTCCGATGTAAACTTAATGAGCAAGTTCGCCAATGTTCCCACTTCATCACCCTCTTTCGCGGCCGAAAGGAGGATCGTTAAAATCCTCCTCTCCTGGCTGCAGCTTTTGCCTTCCTGTTCTTCTCATCAATTTCCTTCTGGTGTTCCCGTCTTTCTTCCTTAACTGAGAAGTACGCCAACCACTCAGATAACGTATAACTATCTACTTCCTCTAACATGTTGTCAACGTCGAGGCGATGCATCATTTCTGCGAGCTGGAAGCAGTAGAATCTGAATGGTCGGTCTCTAAGTTTTTTTCCATTTCCTTAATGTCATCTGGAGTGAGACCACTCAACTTTTGTGATGCTTGATAAACTCTGTCAAGAGCAGATGCACTCTTTGAACCCAAAGCTTCAACATCCGCCTCGGTAAACAATCTTTGACCTGCTTCGTCAACAACTGTGAGTGCAACAAGTTTCGCTCTCAAGTTTTCCTTGTTCATCTTGACGTCTTTACCGTCAATCTGGAACAATGCAGTTTCCCAAGCATCTCTTTCCTTACCAGTCAGCGCTTTAATCTTGACAGCGCCGCCCCATTCCGGTACAAATACGGTTTCTGTCCGAATGTCTCTGATCGAAAGAATCTCCTGTCTTGTTAACAATCTACTCATTACGAATCCTCCTCACTATTCTCGCTAATCTGTGATTGCGAGTACTTTATCGTTACTAATGAATGACACTACAGCATCCTGCATTCCTGCTACGGCCGCTTTTAGTTCGTTCGACTCGAACATTGCGTACACCCTCTCGGGTTTGTCATCTGGATGGGACTTGAACTCGATTACTACTATCTTGTTCTCAGCGAGTGCTAGAGAGAAGTAAGGGTCTTCTACATCCCAGTGAGATAACGTTCCGGATGCAAACTTCTGCCCACCAAGTTTGCGCTTGTACTCATCGCAGAACTTCGACACCTGAAGAATGTCACATCCTTTCTGAAGCGTAAACTCGTGGGCATACGCCACAGTAGTTGCAGGAAGATACGCACAATCGATTGTGATCGGTCCTCTTCCTGCATTCGCTGTTGCAAAGATCACTTTACCATTGAGACGTTCAAGTGTGTACTCCTCCGCGGTTTCTACTCCGTTCTCGTACACAACCACCGCAGCAGTTCTATCGAGGATTTGCCGTGTCGGGTCCGTAATCTGATACGTCTGGTGATCACCTGTATCACTCATCGGCTCAGCAAGGACTGCAATTGCGCTACCAGTACATTTCACATTCGCGGATTTACCAGCGCGTTCCGGCATTTAGAACCACCTCCTCTCTAGAACAGTTTCACTATGCAGATACGGCTGTAGGCGCTTCCGTACCCTGCAGTGTTGCACTGAATGTCTGTTTTCCTTCAACCGGTGCCTGCAATGTAAAGTCTTCGACTATCATCTTGACCTTCTTGCCGTTGGTACCATCAGGTAAAACCTGCAACCACACGAAGTCTCCAGGCACGATCTTTAACTGACCTTTTGTGTCCGACGGATTATAGTTACCGCTAAGAGAAACGTTGGTATCCTTCAGGCCACCCATACGTTTCTTGTATTCGTTGCCGTACTTGGAAATGTCAAGCATGTCACACAATTCCTTGTAGGTATGGTTGTCCACACCATCGATTACGACACCAGGACCCGATGACGTTGTGTCGATTTTGATGACAGCTTGTCTGCCTGCTAATTCAGCCATGAAACTCACTCCTTCCCATCATTGTTCTCTGACCCAGATTTTCATCCGGATAGGCATGTGCCTGTACTCATCTTCCTTGTACACGGTGCTGAAATCGAATTGCGTATCCGTCCAATTGTATCCATCAATCGTTAACGCCTGTCCGTCTAAACACGATACGATTGCAGCACCCAACTCTTGTATGTCCTTGTTACCCATATTATAATTTGCTTTCCTTTTTGGTCCGGTATAGACGTGAAGGGTGTTGAACACCTCTTCGCCGTTCTTTCCGTATACGTTATCTTGGTTGCAATCGAACTCCCCGATATCAACGTATGGGTAGTCACAATCCTTTGGCACTTCATCGTATATGCGTACGACGAAACACGTACCAGAGATCGCAACGTTCCTTTCTCGTGCTTCCTCAAACGTTACAGTTCCTGTTGCAACATCGAGAGTGTATGGCTCCGCAGGATCCTGACCATCAACTTTCAACACGAACTCCGCTGTAGGTACCCAATAGCTGTACTCTAGGTGCTCCATCTCGTATTTCAAGTTGTCGGTAGAGACCATGTTCTCGAGTTCGAACGCTTTCTCTTCACCCTTGAACAAGTTCCGCAATGTGGAATCGCTCATCAGTTTACGATATATCGCTTTCTGAATCGGTCCCATTGCTTTACTCATCTACCATCACACTCCCTTAAATACTCTCTCAATGTCAGCAAGGATCTTCGCAGTAAATCTGTTTACCGCTGGCATAATGAAGGGCTGTGCTCTTGTACCGGGATGGAATACTTTTCGAACTGGATATAATGCACCGACCCAGTACAAGGCTTTCTTGAACCTCGGAAAGATCCAATGAGGTGCTGTTCCGAATTCAAGTCTCTCAACATTCGGATCACTCGACTCAACAGTGAAAGTGAGTCCACCATCACTAGCAACAGTCTTAATCGACTTCGCAGTATTCCCTGTCTGTTTCGGACAATTCCTACGAATATCCATCAGCAGTGCAAGACGATTATTACGCATCACAATCCTCAATCGTGCCAACAAGGCTTCGATCTTGACTTTCATCCCAGCAGTCTCTTGCGCGGCATTCACAATGTTAACTCGTACATTCATCTCATCACGCCCAGTAACACAATATTTCCATCCTGCGTCTTGTCTCAAGTGTATCCACTATGCTGTCTATATGCAAGTATCTCTTTGCGTCACAGTAGTACAATCTCATGTCGGAAGTAATGTCCTCTCGAAAGCGTACTCTGAACTCCATGTCGATCTTCTCATCCATCTTGCGATTTTTGTAGATCTCCCTTGCGTATCTGACTATGGGCCATGCCCACATTTCACAGTGCTTGACCCAGCCATCTTTCCAACCACCTTGGCCATCAGGTACACGACCTTTCTTCTCAATGATGACCTTCTTGTTCATTTTGCTGAAGTCAACACGTAACGTTGGCATACCCTCACCTCACACGTATAAGATACAGTACTTATCCAGCAAGTCTTTAGCGTTCTTTGGTAACTCGTGCGCTTCACGATTCTCGTACCAGTAAGCGGCGATTCTCTTGATCGCAGTAATCATTGTCTTCGGTAAATCACTTGCGGCATCTCCATACCCGCACGTAAATCTAATTCGGCAACCTGATACTGGCGCGGCTATCTTCCCTGGGTACGAAGACTTGAAGAGCACCATTCCCGGGTCACTTATCGTGTCCACAAAATAGGCTGTAGAAGCAACCTCAGTTTCATTATAGTCAGGATCCCGAACGAATATTCCATCCACCGACTGAAGTTTTCCTAAAGGTACTTCTAAGCAAGGTTCGAACTCATCAAGGATCATATCCCACTGTTGCGTTATGAACGCGCGTTTGGTGTACTTCTCCGCCTCTTCCCTTGCGGAAGTGATAAGCGACTCAATATCTGCGTCCTCCTGAGCATCTTCGATGTCCAACGGTATCTTCAGATACTGCTTCATCTCATCAAGGGTTACGGGTTCCACAGCTGGTTGTGTCACTATACTGAGTCGCATTTCTTCACCTCCTATCCTATGATACAATCGCGGGCACTACATCCGTACCGTTACACCACAGCAACGCTCGTTTTGTGGTAGCAACTGCCGTCCCAGCGGAAGCCGCAAGTTTAACAGTTACTGTCTGTTCGGATTGATTGTCAACCAGGTAGAGCTTCTTTACACCGGCACTCAAGACCAAGTTGAAAGCGTCATCTCCGGCTCCGGTCAACTTGACAACTGTTGCTTTCAACTCCTCAGCTGTAAGCACAATGTCTGCATGTCCTGCACCGATATCCTTGGCGACCTCAACATATTCCCCACCTTCGACAGCGACGATTTTTGCGAGGATCGCTTCTAAAGCATCCGCCATTCTATCAGACTCGACCTTTGCGACGATTGCTTCGAGGGCAAGGGCTATTCTACCGAATATGGTATCTTCTCCTATACGCATATCAGTTCACCCCTTCCTTCTTTTCCGGTGTTTCTGCTACGACCTTCTTCTCCGCAGGTACCTTCTTGGCTGCTTCGGTCTCGGCCTTCTTAGCTTCCTCCTCGGCTTTGTCGGCGGCATCCTTCTCCGCCTTCAGCTTGACTTCCGCTTCTTCCTTTTTCTTCTTCTGTGCAGCAATCGCCTCTTCCTGCGCTTTCAGAGAACTCTCCATTGCGGCCCTATCGGCGGCTTTACGCGCTTCGGCAGCACGAGCTCTTTCTTCTCGTAATTTGAGGATCTCTGGAGAAGGCGTCTTTACTTCTTCCTCAATTTCCTCCGCCCACCCGGCAGAGATAAAGATTTTCGCTAACCGAGGAGAGATCGAATACTTCTTCCCCGCCTCGTATAGCGTAACTTCTATCCCGTCGGATGAGCCTCTGTGAGTCTCCTTCATCAGTACTCTCACTTAGCTCAGCCTCCTCTCTTAGGTAGCAGTAACGGGATCAGGGAGAGATATCGGCATGTGCCTGGGGAATCCAAGGCCACCGGTTACTCCTATCATCGTCTTAGTGATTGTACCCGACGATGCTTCAGTGTGATCAATGTTCACACGAATGTACCTCTTGGTACCTCTATATCCTACGCTGTAGAGCTGATTGGCATCTGCTGTAGCGTTATCCAACGTTGGCAAAGCACCTACCAAGTCTGTGGGAGCTACTGGTGTAAAGCTGTTACCGTCTGTTGAGTCACTTTCCTCCACTATCAGCGCAGTCGTTGCAGTTGCAGCATGTCCCGTGAGGGCACCCACGTTTACGATTATCCCTGCACCTTCGAATCCCTGGGTGTCAAGCAGTGAAGTCGTGGTATCAGTATTCGTAATGTCCGAGGGAGCCAGAAGCTGGACTGCTCCTCTATCGAATGTCATGTCTTTCATGTGGAAAACCTCCTTCTTATCGATTTGCTTTAAGATTTCGCAATTATCAAACTGTCTACCTACCTTTATTTACCTTTTTACTACCTTTTCCTAGCCCCGGGTGGAATATTTATATTGCCCAATTTCGGCCCCGATTTGCAAAAGGTAGTTGCACCGTGTATTACGATGCAGCAACTGTCTGTGCTCTGATGGCCTCAGAAAGGACAACCTGTCCACCTGTTCTCCTGGTAGTGTAGAACTCAATGAACGGCTTGGAGCTGTAAGGATCTCTCAAGAGGTTGATTCCCCTCTTGTCGACGATCTGGTAACCGCTCTGGAAGTCACCAAAGAGGATCGGCATTGCACCGGCAGCGACTGCGGGCATATCAACACACTCTCTGTAAGGCGCACCAAGGATCGTTGCAGGAGCTCCACTCATCAGTCCGGGCTGCCAGATGTACAATCCTGTGACAGGATCTTTCATCTGTCTGATGAGAGCGATAGTGCCTCTCTTCATCAACCAAGTTGCTCTACTTGCGTAAACCTCATCGAGGCTGTAGCAGAGATCGATCAACCCGTCAGGAGTAAGACCGGTTGCATTTTTGGTAGGTACTGCGTTTGCTATGATGTCTGAGTGTGTGAGAATTCCTTCAGGTTTTCCAACGCCGTCACCGGTTAAAAATGCCTGACCTTCAACCTGTGCAAATCTCTGAGAGACCTTCCTCATGATCCAACCTTCTACATCGAAAGCAGCGTCATCCAACATCTGCTGAGATGCATGAGGTTTCGCGTACATCTCGTGTACGGGAATGGATTCTGCAGCGAACGTGCCGGTGGTGGTTTCAGGTCTCGCCTGTCTCTCACCAACCCAACCACATTCGAACTGAGTCGCGCCTTCTTTCGGGATCTGCAGTGTGTTCCCGGAAGTAATGGTTTCAACGGATGCGAGTTCACGAATGGGAGATATCGATCTCACCAACTCGATTATCCTGTTCCGCATGGTAACGGGGACAAGGAATCCACCCTGGGCATCCTGATCCGTGACGAGAGCTTTCTGCTCATCTGGAGTCAGCCTTGCGTCACCTTTTCTGGCGTAAGCCAGCATTGCGGATTTTGCCTGCTTCTCGAGAGCGTCACTGTCTTCACCAGTAGTACCAGGTAGCGGACGATTCAACTTGGTTTCTATCTGGTCAAGACGAGCGTTCAACTTATCGATAGCAGCTTTAGTTTCTGGTGCGGTATCACCGAACTTCTTAATTTCAGCTGCCTGCTGATCAAGCACTGATTTCATCTCGGTCCACACCTTATTCTGTTCTTCCTGTAGTTTCTTCAACTCTTCAGGGGTCATGGTTACTCAACCTCCTCATTTCTTGTATTTTTGAAGTTCTGTCAACATATTACTGAATGTGCCAATTACGTCGTCCACGCTGGGTCCGTCATCTTTTTTCGTTTCCATTGAGTGGCCATCAGCCGGGTCAACTTTCGTTTCCATTGAAGCTCGGAGAGCGGTAAGAGCATTTATTGAATCCTTCACAGCAGCCAATATGGCGGGTGAAAGTGCGCTTTCTGATTTTTCTTCTTTCGGTCCTTCTCCTGACTTGTATACAGTCGGGAATGTATTTTGTGCCCAATCAACGAGCGCATCCCGGAAGGAATTTGCGCACTGGATGAACAACTGGATCTTGTTCTCCGTAGTCTCATTCGACCACTTGATGTCAGAGATTGTTGTCCAAAGTGCATCTTGCAACTGGTATATGTAGTCTCTTGAGAGCCTATCCTGGAGAGAGGTACCGAAGTCAATGGATTTTCCTTCGAAAGTCACAGCCTCTCCTTTCACAGTTGTCACAGTCGCAAGTTCGTTTGCTGGGAATGTCACTGTAGAAATTTCCCAGAGGGCTAATTCCTTCAAATGACGTACTGCGCCTTTGAACGCTTTCTGAATTGCAGAATATCCTATCGATATTCCGAGAGGATTCCCAAGTTCCGCTCTTTTCTTCATCTTGACGTACACAGCTCTCGCTTGCGGTACATCGTTCACCGGGTTGTTATTGTCGATGTACAATATTCCTTTGAAGTACAGACCGTTCTTGTCCTCTTTCATCTCGGTAGTCATACCAATCTCGACCTTCGGGTCATGTTGATCAAGGATCGGTACCATTCCCTTGTGATGATCGATCGTCCTCTTAAATGAGCCAGCTTCGATTACGTCATTCTGATTGTCCTTAACTCCGAACACAGAAGCGTATCCTTCAAAGGTACCGTCATCGTTAAAGGACTTGATCTCGAGTTTAAAATCCTTGGTTTGCAGTTGTATGGGTTTTGCTTTAAACTCTATCACCTTACCCACTTCATTCACCTCCCTTACCTTTATCATCTTCGTTTCCTCTCGGTATCGGCACGGATGAAGGCATTTGCACTGTTCCGGCCTTATCGATCGGTATCATCGAATACGGTACAAGTATTACATCGCAATCAGGTCTAGTCTCATATCCAAGTGCAAGACGCTTCTCATTCTGTGTGAGAAAGTGTGCATCTTTGATCCTCGCCCAAACCTTTTCGCGCTCTTCTTGCAACGCTTCGATTTCATCTTTGTCATAGTCGAGATACAGGTTTTTCCCGAACCTCGGCACAAGCCAACGATTGAACTCATCACGAATCCAACTCATCAGCGGCAAGACGTTCTCAATGTAAAGAGCCAATCTTGCTTCCTTGTAGTTCGAATATGTCTTGTTGGAAGAATCACCAATCAGTTCCGGTGGCACGTTAAATGCAATAGCGATCTCTCTCGCACTCAACTGCGTGCCTTCCAACCACGCCATATCCACAGGCGAGAGACCCATTTCCTCCCACTTGAGGCCACCCTCAAGCACCATTGGTCTTCCACCGGAGGCATAACCACTGTACTTCTCTTCCAACTTTTTCTCAAGTCTCTTCCGAGTAGGTTCATCCAACTTCGCTTCAGTTGAAAGTGCACCCCAAGGTCTCGCACCGTTCTGTAACAGTGACACGTTCCACTCTCGGCTCATGTTATTCTGATCCACAGCCTTCGCAGCAGCCTGTAGCGGCGACATTCCTCTCCAATCATCGAGCGGATTAAAGAGCGGTAAGTGCAATATCTCATCGTACTGATATCGATATGTCAGCGTTCCGGTTTCATTATGAGTGATACTATATACGTACCCCAAGATCGGATCTATCGAATCGCCTGGCAAGATTCCAACTCTGTCAGGGCGCAATGTCCAAAGTTCTATTGGCGGACCGTTATCTGGTCCTACTGCGGAGATAAAACTATTGCCATCCAATAGCAGATAAGCAACAACGTTCTCCATAAATCGCGAATGCCCCTGCATCGGATTCGGTCTCTGTAACAGATCCAACAGTGGATGCTTGTCAATTTCTTCACCCTTCTTCATATTGTCACTGTTATACAGTATCCATGGAATTCCTGCACAAGCCATAGCGATCTGCTTGATACAGGCATAGACATACACGTTCGATTGGAAGCCTTCTCTTGACATAGTTTCATAGTCTGTCCTAGACCACTGCGCTTGCTGCAGAGTGTATTCTAAGATGACTCTGAATGCTTCGTTTGTCTTGGTCCGCATCCACGACCGCAACCTTTCGAACATCGTCTCCCCTCCTCTTACCAAATATCCGGCATCGTATCAGGCGGACATATCAACTCTTCCGGTGCAACAGCTATCATTACTGCGTCTCCTCTATCAGGTGACCGTCCAATACGTTTCTTCATTTCTTCTTTAGGTTCTATTACTATTTTACCTCTACTGTCAATCTTGTACTTGATCGACGCAAGTTCCAACATCATATCTTCATCCGGCGGCAATGCTATCGGTCTTGGGTTAATCCTTGGATCCGGATCTAGCCTCTCGCGCAAATGCCAGTACAGCTCACTTCTCTTATTAGCAAACTTATCACTACCAGTTTCTGTAGCTGACTCTGCGACGTTCACTGCTACGGCCGGATACGATTGCTCGATTAAACGATCATAGACACCAGCACCAATACCGATAATGTCGACTTTGATGTTTGTGCTTTTGTAGTGTTTGTGTGCCTGAATTGCATAGCCGGTAGTTTCCATTGTATCGAGTTTCGAATATACTTCCAACTCGAGTACCTTATCTCCGATCTTGGGAGCAAGTACTGTATTGTCTTCACCGAATCTTGCAACGTCAACGCCGAGTTCAACAACACCACACTCTTCCATCTCTTCCCAACGTTCGATCGCAAGTTCGATCCAGTTAAGAGGTATCAACGTATCGTTTCCACTTGCTGGGAAGTTACCTAGTACACGTGCTTCGTACATTACACTTCCGGGTTTCCAACGCTTGTACTTATCGTATACCCACTCAGGTGTGATCATTTTCGGATTAGGCAGTGGACGTCCTGCAATCTTCTCCCGCCAGGTATTGTTTGCCATGTCCTCTTCTGTTATACCGAAAGCAGTAAAGTTCGGTGTATCGAAAGCGGATATATGATACGTTGACCATCCGGGTTCCTTGAAGGAATTATAGAACGTTCCACCTACACTGGTTGGGTTTCCTAAAAGTAACAAGTGTGCGTTCTCGGATGTCAATATGCCTTCAATACCTTCAAAGATCTCTTCCGGTATACCGGCTGCTTCATCGACAACGACTAGTATGTTTGCTTCGTGGAATCCTTGGAATCTGTCAGGATCGTTTGTGGATAGTCCTGCAGCGTACCACTCATCCTGTTGTATCTGAAGCTCAGGTCTCTTCGGACTCAACTTGCCACCCAAGGGTATAGCGGCTCTTCTGTAACTCGCACGAACTTCCTTCCATACGAGCTTCTCAACCTGTCTCCATGTCGGAGCGGTTGAAAGCACGATGGAAGGTATCTGTCCATAGAGGAATGCTAGGATCGCATTGCCTGCCAAGAAAGACTTTCCAATTCCGTGACAAGTCCGCACCGCTGTACGCTTGTTCTGCCAGCAACTTCTCATTATCTCTTCCTGCTTGCTCCACAGGTTTGCTTTAAGAATGTTCTTTGTAAACCAAATAGGATCACTAACTTTCTCTCTTATCTTTGCAGCAGAATTACCCACTACATACCACCATCCTGCATCATGATATCGATGAGGGTTGAGATCTTCTTCGAATCATCTGCTTCCGCTACCGTTTTTGCTTTCACGACTTTGCTATCACCGTTCAGTACACTCATCGGGTCAATCATCGCTTTTTGTATCAGCATCGCATCCTTGACCACAAGGTCGAGTGCGTATGCAAGATCTCTCACAGGTACTTCACCTGTTCTGGCTTCTTCTGTAATACGCTTGATGATCCCAGGAATCGTCGTAGACCACATCTCCTGCTTGACCTTCTCCTGTGTTAATTCGATATCCTGTCGGACATTCATTATCCTCTCTTCCATCGCGGTGATACCCTGAGCGCGCATTCCTAGTGCGTAGTCCTCTGCCCTTTGCTTGATGTTCTGAACGATTGCTTCGTCCACCAGATAAGGCATAAATCGCCTATGTGCACTTATCGTATCTTTCGAAATAGTTGCACCCAGCGAGGCAGCTGCTCTCATAATCTCCCCATCGGTAGCATCTGCAAGGATAAGTTTGTTCACCGCGTCCTTAACGTTCTGCGGCTGGGTGCAAATATTACATCTTGCAATGTGCATATTCAATCCTGCCCGGGTAGGATTCCAGAGAGTAACTTTTCCATCGAATCCTGCATGCCGCCGCACCACATCTTCCACGAACATCCGTACATACTTGGAACAAGTAGAGACAGGGGTATTCGCACACTCTACTGCGAATACCTCGATGTCACGTACACCAAGTGACCTCAAGACCTGTTCTGCTTGCTCAATGTCCTTCCTGCCATGATACACATCGACCACAAGCAGGACCTTCTTAAATTCCTTATTAGCCACGTTGGTGGCAACCATCTCGACCACTGGAATATCCGTTTCTGGTTCCTCATCTACGCTCCCTGGGGTGAGAACAAGCTTCGCTGACTCAGTTGTAGCGGCACCGGCGGCAGTATCCTCCTGTTTCGCACACGGCAGCGTGGTTTTGTACACAGTTGGAACTTCGTACGGATCAAGCGGTTCAAGATCGTTGATTCCTTTATAGGCAAGTACGATATCATTTTCGGTAATCCGCTGTGCAATAGACAACGTAGCGGACTTGGCTGGCACACCTACGCTAGTATCACATTTCTGAACTCCGACGAGAGCTTGGGTAATTTTCCTGAACTCTAAAAATCGCATACGCTCGTTATACGTACGCGCTGTTCCTGGTTCCATCGGATATGCAGTTATAATTCCTTCCGGAGTCTTGTACAGCTGTAGGTCCACTCACATCACCTCAATATTATCTATGCTTATATTATATGATATCTGAGAACAAAAATCAAGTATTACTTTAGATCGCTGCCACGTTAGTTGTCCTCTGTCAGAGTATCCCCGGCACAAATACTACCTGACCATTTTACCCTTGCATACATACTATCGCCGCCTTAAAACGAGTATTTTGCGTTGAGTTGGTCAGCTTCTATTTCACTACCCATGGGGAGCTCGAATAGGCGAATATTTTCTATCTTAATTGTCCCTCCATTGGATTATATACGCACCGTCGATGTCGGGCTCGTCTGATACCATTACAGTCCGAGGCAGTTCCAAAGCCGGACGAACGCCGCGGGTGCTGAAGTAGGCGCTGATGTCGCTAAGGTTGCCATTGGAGTGGACGAAGCGCACGGCGCGGGCGCTGGAAGCGACTGGAGTACGCAACCACCAGTACCAAGGCTGATTTGTCGCTAAGTTTGTACTGGTGTACTCGGAAGTGCTAACCGCTTCGGCCGTAGGATATGCTTTTCGACTGTTATCGTCGCTAAAAAGTTCCCATTTTGAACCTTCAGCAACATCTTTTTCGTTTGGCAAGCCGACTTCGGTATTCGAAAGCAAATATACCTTCCTGGTTATGTCCTCATACTCTCCACCATCAACAGACGATTTTACAACCCTGATTGTGGTATCAAGGATTGCGTTCCGGAAGGCTTCTTCAAAGTTTGCCAGAAAACCGGCTTCAGCGTCGTATTCGTTGCAATTATCCCAGACATTCTCATTGTTAGGCGGCTCGTCG
>Ga0180031_1223120_pt1 | contig 13465 bp, 10 predicted proteins | sample BioBRNtimezero_2_FD_146429 | JGI IMG/M metagenome (GOLD analysis project Ga0180031, IMG submission 146429) | Anaerobic biogas reactor microbial communites from Seattle, Washington, USA - Biogas_R2-B RNA time zero (Metagenome Metatranscriptome) | ecosystem: Engineered > Bioreactor > Anaerobic >...
ATTGACAATGCCTTCCGGGCTGTCATCAACAATCAAGCCAATCCTAACGACAGCTTATATATCAATGTCTTGAAAATCAATAAGGAACTTGCGCGGAAACGTAAAGAGTTCGGACTAGAGTAGGTGAAGACAATGGAAGCAACCAACCAAAACCTTAATACAAACAAAAAGAGAAAACGCGCCTTGTTTTGGAAACAAGTAAAAGCCAATCGCACGGTTTATTCGATGATGGCGCCTTACCTCTTAATCTTCTTTGTCTTTACCGTTATTCCGGTTTTCATTTCGTTTATGTTAAGTTTCACTTCTTACGATATGTTGCAGATACCTAGGTTTATTGGGCTTGACAACTATATTAACTTATTCTTAAACGATGAAGTATTTATTACCTCTTTGAGAAATACGTTTATCTTGGCACTCTTTACGGGTCCGATATCGTATTTGCTTGCCTTCTTTTTCGCTTGGTTAATCAACGAGCTTCCAAGCAGACTAAGATGGGTTATGACCTTAATCTTCTATGCTCCGTCGATTTCCGGTAATGCGTATCTCCTTTGGAGTTTAATCTTCTCGGGCGATATGTACGGTTATGCCAACGCGATTCTGATTAATTTAGGTTTCATCAACGAACCTATTCTTTGGTTGCAAAACACCAAATACATCTTACCGATTTTGATTATTGTTCAATTATGGTTAAGTTTGGGTGTCAGTTTCCTAGCCTTTATCGGCGGACTACAAAACACCAACAAAGAATTAAACGAAGCGGGTGCCATCGACGGAATCCAAAACCGGTGGCAAGAACTTTGGTACATTACGTTGCCACAAATGAAACCGCAACTCTTGTTCGGTGCCGTCATGCAAATAACTGCCAGCCTTGGTATTGCCTCGGTTTCGATTGCACTGGCGGGACTTCCTTCCGTGGAGTATGCGGGGCACACGATAGTAACCCACTTAATTGACTACGGAAGCAATAAAATGGAACTGGGTTATGCTTCAAGTATTGCAACGATTCTTTTCTTTATCATGATTGGAGCAAACCTCATTGTCCAAAAAATCTTAAGAAGGGTGGGCTCTTAATATGGCTGCAAAAGAATCCCAAATCCTTAGAGCTACCAAAAACAACTTGGAATCGATTCAACGGGAAGCGCAATCGTTAAAAATTGATGAATTGAACTTTATCGCAAGACGAAAACTAAGACGCAAAATCAAACGCCAAAAACGCCTAAGCCGTTCGCTTGGCGGCGACATCGCGCTTTTCACAGTACTGTTTGCCTTTGGCCTTTTTAGCGCCTATCCATTGGTTTTTACCATCAGCAATGCTTTCAAACCGTTAGATGAAATCTTCATCTTCCCTCCAAAATTGTTTCCAAGAAGTTTTACCTTCGATAATTTTATTGACTTATTTAACTTAATCGGAAATTCCCGGATTCCGGTTTCGCGTTTCTTATTCAATACCGTGTTTATTACGCTCCTTGGTACCGTCGGACACGTTATCATCGCATCGCTTTGTGCGTATCCGCTTGCCAAACACCGTTTCCCGGGACGCAGACTAATTTCTGCCTTAATCATTTATTCTTTAATGTTTTCATCGCACGTTACCGGAATACCGAATTACATGATTATCAGTTGGTTAGGCTTAATCGATACGCCGTTTGCGATCATCATTCCTGCCATCGGTTATACTTTGGGACTATTCCTCATGAAACAATTCATGGAAACTATCCCTAACGAACTTCTCGAGGCAGCAAAAATCGACGGCGCTGGCGAATATACCATCTTCTGGAAGATTGTTATGCCTTTGGTTAAACCCGCTTGGCTTACTTTAATTATTTTGCTTTTCCAAAGCTTATGGGGAGCAGACGGGGGCAGTTACATTTTCACCGATGCGTTGAAACCGCTCAGCTTTGCCTTAAGCCAAGTTGTTGCTGGAGGAGTCGCCAGAACCGGTGCCGCTTCAGCCGTATCGGTTGTCATGTTGATAGTGCCGATTACCGTCTTTATGATTTCGCAAAGCCGAATCATTGACACCATGGCGCATTCCGGCTTGAAATAGAGGTGAAAAGACATGATGAAAAAACGCCTAATTTACAGTAGCATCTTTATTTTAACGTTTATTGTTAGTGTTCTATTTTCACTAAAAACCCCATTAAAGGTAAGTGCATCAAGTTATAATTACAACGATTTTCTGAACACCATCGAAGCACCGGAAGCGATGATTGTCAAACAAGTCATCAAATCGGGCGAAATCTTGAACGATGAAAACGAACCGATTGAATTTGGCCTTTTGAAAGACATTTTCGTGCTGGAAAGCGAAACGCTTGGTACCAGAATCTATCTGCTTGACCAAACCAAAAATCGAATTATCGTTTTAAACGAGAATTTTGAATACATCGGAAAATACCCCAACTTTGAAATTGTGGAAGGAATTCCTGCCAATCCCGATTTTATCTTGAATTCGCCAAGCGGCATTCATGTTACGGAAAAATATATCTATGTCGCCGATACCGAAGGTCAAAGAGTCGGTGTGTTTACCCACAATTGGGGTTTGAAAAAGTCTATTAAGAAACCAGACGACCCAACCTTTGAAACGGTTGCTTTCAAACCGTTGAAGGTAGCGGTTGACACCAACGAACGGATTTATGTTGTTGCTTCCAACATCTTTGAAGGTATCCTCGATATTAATCCCGACTATACCTTTAACCGTTATGTCGGTTCCCGTTCGGCAGAACTAACATTTTGGCAAAGGTTGAGATCGCTTCTCTTTACCCGTGCGCAAGAGTCCAAAACCGGACTTAATCTTGCGGTTACATACAATAATATCTTGGTGGATAACGGCGGGTTTATCTATGCCTTATCCAGCAGGAATTCGGGTAAACCCGTTCAAAGAATCAATTATAAGAGTGACGATGTCTTAAAACAAAACGGATACGGTCCGGTGGTCGGAGATTATCAAATCTACGATCAATATTCCGAATTTATCGATATTACCATTGGCGAATCGGAAAGCTATAGCATCCTCGACCGGACGATGGGAAGAATCTTTACTTATGACTTTGAAGGACACTTATTGTACATCAGCGGTGGAGCCAATATCTTTCAAATCCCGGAAGCTTTGACTTATTTTGGGGAAAACCTGCTTGTTGTGGATTCCTCAAGCAAATCCTTGGTTATTCTTGAACCATCAGAATTTACCCACCAAGTCAACAAAGCAACCGCTGCTTATTATCAAAACGATTATGTGAAAGCCGCAGAAGAATGGGAAAAAGTTTTGACTCTTAACACCAACTATTTGCTTGCATATGGCGGAATTGGTAAAGCTCAATACCGACAAGGCAAATACCAAGAAGCGATGGAAAACTTTAAGCTCGCATCCGACATCGACAACTATTCGGCGGCTTACAAAGAATACCGCACCGAACGTTTGGAAAACATCTTGCCGTATGTAATCATTATCGGTTTCCTCGGCATTATCGCCATATTGATTCGGTCGGTTTACAAAAACTTAAAACATGCCAAAGAAGAGGGAGGAGATGAATGATGGATAAAGTAAGACAAAAAGTAAAAACTTTCCTTCATGATATGTTTTCTCATCCTCTCTATTTAATAACCCATCCGATAAAAGGTTTCTATGAATTTAAACGTGAAAACAAAGCTAAAACATATGTGGCTTGGATTTATCTGGCTTTAATGTGTCTTTTATCGATGGTGCAATACTTAGCCAACGGCTTCATTATCAACCGAAACGACCCTAATCGTTTTAATGCCTATCTCACCATTATCATTGTGGTTGCACCCGTTATTCTCGTAACAGTGGGTAACTGGAGTGCAACTGCCTTGATGGATGGCAAAGGCACGATGAGCGATATCTTTAAATTAGTATGTTATTCTTTATTTCCTGTAGTAATCGTTGGGTTCCCTTTGGTAATCATCAGTAATTATATAACCCTTGAAGAAGTCAACTTTTTAAACATCATGTCTTTAATCAGCATGATTATCATGGGTTACATGATTTTCTTTGGTTTCATGGGCATCCACGAATACTCTGTCAGCAAAAACGTCTTTTCAATCCTTGCGACGGTTTTAGCGGTAGCGGTAATAATCTTTATTTGCTTATTGTTCTTAACTTTGGTTCAACAATTTGTCTCCTTTATTATCGCCATCTACAAAGAAATCGTCTTTAGGTTCTTCTAGGAGGTGGCAACAGTGGCGAAAGAAAAAATATCAGCAGAGAATTACTACCGTGCTTCCTTTTTAGCAAGAACCTTCTACAAGTTGCGTCTGGCCTTACGCGAATGGATAGAAAACTTTAGAATTCCGTTCGGTAAGATTATCGGCGTCATCATCATCGGTTTATTATTCCTTGGCATTTACTTGATTGTCAAGTTCAATGCGATTGAGATACCGGTGCGTCCTCCCTACAATAAAGAGGGATTTGTTGCAGCGATTGATAAATACAAAGACAATGCCCTTGGCACCAAGGTGTACGAAAACGATTCTTATATCTTTACTTTTGACGAAACAACCACGCACTTTACCATCACCAACAAAGCGAACGGTCAAGTGTGGGCATCTTACCCATCCATCGTCAATAGCGAAGGCAATGTAGAACCAGACACCAAACGGGATATTGTCAACATTTACTACTACAAAGCGCTGGGAACTCCTTCCAGCATGGGCAGTTACCGGTTTGCGGTTAAGGAAGAAATAATCAATAACGAAAACAAAGGTACCGATTATTATCTTCGTTACAACGATACCGAAAAATCAATTGAAGTTTTATATCGCATTAGTTCCAAAGGTATCTCCACGACCGATCTGCCAACGCAAATGAGCAAGGAACGCTTCCAGGAGAAAATTATCGGTAAATTGGAAGAAATCGGCACCATCGAAGCGCTTTCGATGATTGAAGACATTACTTCCTTCTATCACTTGATTCCGGAACTCAATGCCTGGAAATTAAAAGCGGAAGGTCCGTTAGCCCTAGGCCGTATCGACAATATCTTAAAACTTGTCGGCTATACCGTAGAAGACTTGGCTTATGATAATGCGGAGCAGGGAATAGCGGTGGAAGATTCCCGAGCGGAATTTGAAGTAGCGGTTAAATACACTTTAACCGATCATGGTTTTGAAGCTAAAATCATCAATGCTTCCATTGTGGAAAAAAACAATGCCCCGATTATATATATTGATTTCTTACCGTTCTTTGGTTCCAGCACCGAAAAAGATTCCGGTTATGTAGTAATTCCGGAAGGTTCGGGAATTTTAATCAACCATAACAGCGGAAAGAATTATGCCGGTAAGAGATTATACGGACCGGACATTGCCAACAGCAAAGAAACAAAAACAAACGATTCATTAAATATTTCTTTACCGCTTTTTGGGGTAAAACAAAATGACGGCGGGTTTATTTCCGTCATCAAAAACGGCGGCGGGATGGCAACGTTCCTAGCGCAAAACCCATCGTCCAGCACACCGGTTAACTTTTCGTATTATCGTTTCCATTACCGGGAAGGTCAATTGTACGAGTTCGTTACATGGCGTACCGTTCAACCGGTAACAATTTGGACCAAATATTTTAGTTTGGAAGACTATACGCTTGAATATCGGTTTACCGATCAGGAAAAAGTTGATTATACCGATATGGCGAACATGTATCGCGAATACTTGCTTGAACAAGGTTTAACCCCTAAGACTCAAAGTTCCGAACTTTTGTTCAACTTAACGCTTCTTGGCGGTTATGAGTACTTGTCGACTACCCTAGGCATTCCAACCAATAAAATCGGCACCTTGACATCGTTTGAACAAGCGAAGAAGATTATTGACGAATTGACAAGCGACAATGTTGCAGCGATAAGTGTCTTATACCAAGGTTGGATGAACGACGGTATCAGGCACTATAGTCCGGTAAAAATCAAAAACGAAAAAGCGGTCGGTTCCAGATGCGATTTGATTGCCTTTGGGGAATATCTTGCGGGAAAGGGAATTGGTTTCTATCCGGAAATGAACTTTAACACTTATTACACGGATAAAAACTTCAGCAAGAAAAACGATAGCGTCCGTACGGTTTTTGCAACCGTCGTCGAAAGCTACCGTTTCAACCCGGCGACCTTAAGAGCAGACTGGACGACTACTCCTTATTACACTTTAAGGGCAACCGAATTTGACCGGGTTATCGATAAAATCTTAAAAACCTATGCTAAACAAAAACAAACAACGATTTCGTTGCTTGATTTAGGCAATGCTTTAAGCGGAAGTTACCGAAACAAAGATACTATCTTCCGCAGCCAAACTGAAGAAGCCAGTCGTATCGTCTTAGAGAAACTGCTTAATGAATACATTGAAGCAATCAACCTCCATAATCCAAGCGGCTATGCATTGGAATATGTGACGAATGCGGTGGACGTAAGCATGTTTGGTCCACAAGGCAAAGCCATTGATGCAACGATTCCGTTCTATCAATTGGTAGTAAGCGGTTTGTTTGAATATGCGGGCGATGCGATTAATATGCTTGACTTATATTCGTATCAAACCCATGTTCTCAAAACCATAGAAACGGGTTCGAATCTCCACTTCACATGGAGTTATGAAGATACCTTGAATACTACCAAAACCGAATACAATAACTATTATTCAACCTATTACAAAAATTGGTATGAAAAAGCCGTTAATACCTATCATGAAATTAACGATTTGGGCATCCACGGGGCAAGATTAATTGACCATGAATTTGTTAATGGCAATACAAAGTTAGTCTTGGTAACCTATGAAAACGGTACATCAATCTTTATCAACTATACCAATAACAAAGTAAATTATTCCGGCAGCGATGTACCTGCCATGTCTTACAAGGTGGTGAGCTAGATGAGCAAAAATCAATCATTGCATAAGAAGTACTCGAAGTATTATTCGCAGAACCAAAAAATATTAAAAAAGCTTCAAAAAGCCTTAAAAGGAAACAATAATGAAGCAGCTACCGCCTTGCAAGCTCAATTGGATAATTTTGAAAAAGAGTTTCAAATAGTTAGAAACGACAAAGTTAGGTATTTATCGGAACTTAACGAAAAAGATTCAAAAAAATTACATCAATTAAGCGAACAATATGATGCCTTAAGCATCGAAAGAAGCAAATGGATGGAAAAAGCGAACCTCCGGGTTGCTCCCGACGGTAAGCTTAAGACTTTGCGTCATCTGAACAAAATCGGTCAAAGAAAAGGACAAAAGTATGTTCGGCGAATGATTAAAGTTGCCGAAAAGATGCAAGACTTGGAAAACCGAATTAACCATCGAAATCAAGATATAATGCAAGTTGAGGAAAACAAATTTGTTCCGCTCGGTTTCTGGGCCCGACTTGTTAAATTTTGGAAATCAATCCCCTATGAAAAACAACAAAAGATCTGGGGTTATATTTTCTGTGTTCCATGGGTTATCGGATTCTTAATCTTTTTCCTTTTGCCGATTTCGGAAAGTTTATGGTGGAGCTTAAATACTGTTAAGCCTGACAAAGGCGTCTTGGAAATTCAATGGAACGGCTTAAATAACTTTAAGTCCTTGTTTACCGATTATGTCGATGCCTACGGAAACACCTTTGCCACGGTTTTGGCAAATTCCCTAGTCAGTTTAACCCTTAACTTAATTGTCGTAGTTATATTTAGTTTGATTATTGCAGTATTGTTGAATACGAAGTTTAAAGGTCATGCGTTTGTAAAGGCAATCTTCTTTATTCCGGTTGTCTTCAATGCGACTGCTATCTACTTCGCAACCGAAGGTTTGGGCGGACGGCTTTCTAGCTCGATGTCCGGCAACTTCACTATTGCCAATGACTTCAATAATCTGTTAAGGAATATGTCGCTTCCGGACCGGTTTACGAGTTTTTTGGTGACTGCGGTCAACCAAATCTTCTCCATTGTCAATATGTCCGGGGTGCAAATTCTAATCTTTCTCGCCGCAATCCAATCGGTTCCTGCAAGCCTTTATGAAGCGGCTAAGATGGAAGGGGCCACCAAATACGAAATGTTCTGGAAAATCACTTTCCCAATGGTATCGCCGATTTTCTTAACCGCGGCAATCTATACGATTATCGACGGATTCTCCAAGTCGTCAATCCTGGGATTCTACGATATCGCCAAAGGTCAGTCGGCTTATGGCATATCTTCGGCGGTAGCCGTGATGTATTTCCTCTTTACGCTCGTCTTTATCGGCGCAGTTTATTACATTATGAAAGCGAGGTTGTTCTACTATGACGAAAAATAGTCAAGTGTTAACCAACCTCAAGAAAAAAATCAATGCAATACAATTAAACATCAAAGAAACAATTAAAACACCAACGAAACAAAGAATTCTTAAAGATAAAGTAGCGGATTTCTTCATGAATATTTTGAAATACGTGCTGCTTTACGGTCTATGTTTTATCATTCTTTATCCAATAATTCAGCAAGTAGCCGTTGCTTTGCGACTTCCCGAAGACGTTAATAATCCAACGGTACTATGGATTCCGGAAACTTTCTCATTGCTAAACTTCCGCGCCGCAATGGCCGCCCTCAATTACTGGCAATCGCTTCGCAATACCGTGGTAATCGCTTTTGGGGTTACGCTCTTGCAAGTAATTGTCACTTCCCTAATGGGTTATGCCCTTGCTAGGTTAAAATTTAGGGGACGCAATTTAATCTTTTCGCTCGTAATATTCACTATAATCGTCCCTTATGCAATGATTAGTCTACCTGCCTACATCAATTTCAACAAATGGGGCATGGTAGGAAAACCTATCACTTTGTTCCTCATGGCCGGTTTCGGTATGGGAATTAAGTCAGGTGTCTTCATTTATCTCTTTAGGCAATTCTTTAGAGGTATTCCGGTTGAACTTGAAGAATCCGCACAAATCGACGGAGCGAATGTTGTGCAGGTATTCCTTCGCGTTATGCTTCCGAATGCCCGCGGGGCAATTGTAACGGTTGCGCTTCTTGCCTTTGTATGGCAATGGAACGACAACTACTTCACAGCCCTCTTCATTTCCGAAAACAATCCGAACATGTCAACCCTAGCAACGCAATTGCAATACTTAATTTGGAGTATTGACCAGGCATTAAGAAATGCCGGATACTATGCTTTCATTGGTCAAGACATCTCAAAGAATCCGTTCTTCTTCTCGATGATTCAAAATGCGGGAGGAATCCTCACGATGCTTCCGCTGCTTGTCCTATACTTCTTTGTTCAACGTCTCTTTGTTGAAGGAGTCGAAAGAACAGGAATCGTGGGCTAGATCGAGGAAAAGAAGGAAACCACAAGGAGGTATATATGTTAGAAAAAATCAAAGGCGGCCTAATTGTATCCTGCCAAGCGCTTGAAAACGAACCTTTGTACAGTTCCTTTATCATGGGAAGAATGGCACTAGCCGCAAAAATGGGAGGAGCCGTAGCGATTCGCGCAAATTCCGTAGATGACATCAACGAAATCAAACGCGTTACGGGTTTGCCGGTTATAGGCTTATTAAAAAGATGTTATTCAAACTCTGATATATATATAACCCCTACCCTTAAAGAAGTGAACGAACTCTTGGGGACCGAGTGTGAAGCGATTGCGGTAGACGCAACCAATCGCGCCCGCCCCAACGGGGATTCGTTAAGAGTGATTGTTGATGCGATTCATCAAGGAAATCGTTTGGCGATGGCCGATATTTCGACATTAGAAGAAGCCAAGGAAGCTGAAAAACTAGGTTTTGACATGATTTCGACGACACTGGCGGGATATACCGAATACAGCAACCAACTCGAGGGGCCTGACTTTCAAGTCATCAAGGAATGCGTGGAGAACATCAAGATTCCGGTGATTGCGGAAGGAAGAATCAGTACAGTGGAAGAATTACGGGAAGTCCTAAAGTGCAATGTGCATGCGGTAGTAATTGGTTCTGCCATTACCCGCCCTCAACTCATTACCGAAAAGTTCATTAAGGTAATGAATGAAAAAGGCAATAAATCTTTATGATCTGTGATATAAAGATTTATGATAGAAATTTGAAAGAAAGAAAAGGAGAAGAATCAATATGAAAAAATTCTTATGGGTGTTTTTAATTCTTTTAACCTTCAGTTTTGTGACTGCTTGTGGCGGCGGTGACGATAATGGCGATGATCCGAAAGAGAAAGATATTGACCTAGGCGGTCAAGATTTCGTTATTATGGTTGATACACCGAATCGCCAAGACCCACGTACCGATGAATACGAAAGAATGTACCAACAACAAAAAGCTCAAAAAATTGCTGAAGTTGAAGCTAAATACAATTGTCGAGTTGTCTTTAGCCCTTATACATCTTCTTGGGGACAAGACCGTCGCAATCAATTAAAAGAAGATAATCTGGCAGGAAAAAAGGAAGTCCATGTTTTTGAAGTAAACTCTTCTTGGATTCCATTCTTAGCGGAAAACGGCGTTATTTCCGATTTAAAACCATATATCGATACTCTTATCGATAAAGAAACTCAATACTGGATTGAAAAAGAAGGATATACTCAATTTAAGGGTGGTATCTACGGTTATGACGATATGCTCAACATGGCCGAATCCGGAATTTTCTACAACATCGATCTTTTAGCCGAAGTATTGGGCGAAGAAAACAAAGACTTACCTTCCCAATTATGGCTTGAAGGCCAATGGACATGGGCAAAATTTGAAGAATTGGTTGACCAATTATATTCATGGGTTGTCCAACAAAACGAACCTTACCACGTTCTTGGCGGTATGGGTTATAACTGGGCATACCACATGGCAGCAGCAAACGGTCTTCGTTATGTCAACAATGATTTCCAAATTGAATTCATGAACGACGACATGATTGAAACATTCGAATATCTACGTCGTTTATACAATAAGACAGTTGTAAGCAAATCGCCGGTATGGCAAACAACCACTAACTGGTCATTAACTGCTATTCCAGAATTCTCCGCCGGTAAAGTATTCTTCCATGACGGCGAAAGCTGGTACTTGTCAATGCAAAACAGATGGTTAAGAACTGATCAAAACCGTGATTTCGATATCGGATTCGTACCATTCCCAGTAGGTCCAAATGTTGAAGAAGATTTATCCAACTACTACATCAGCTGCATTACCGGTCAAGCAACATATGTAATCTCTTCCGCTTTTGAAAAAGATCGTATTCCAAAAGGTTATGAACATGTGTACTTGCATGACGAAACAATCTTCAAGATTTGGCGGGATTTACAATACTTCTCACCAGTAGGAAGGGAATCCTATGCCAACCAATTCATTACTCGCAGAGCCGTTTCTTACTACGGAAGCGAATCAAGCGTTGAAGCTCATCGTTCCATCATCAACAAACTAAATGTTGAATACTTCTATTACATTGAAGGCATGGATAACCACGATTATGCAAGCGGAATGGGTCAATTAGGCTTAGCCGTAACCGACTCCGGTATGGACCCTCGTACTGCTTTACAAAGCTTATATGTTCATGTTGCTACCCAAATTTTTGACCAATTTGGAATTGAACAACAAGAAGCAACCGGTCAATAATGAAAATTTCTAAAAGGGGTTATAATTATGCAAAAAACATTAAAGATTTTTAGTATCATCGTTTTATCCGGATTATTGCTTTTAGGCATAACCCCTCTTAAGGTAAATTCTGCTTCCTATAATCCTACAAACGACAAAACAACCGACTTAGGTCACAATGTTGTAATGCATGAAACGATCGGTACTTTCCAAGGAAGTCAATATATCAATTATGTAGTATTTAACCCAGTAACAACTAAATCAATCAAGTTAATTCCTTGGGCAGTTCTTAACCAAGAAACACAAACCAACATCAGAAGTAGCGTGTTGAATATTGCCAAAGACTATGAAGCCAAAAACCCGGGTTCGAAAGTGATTGCGGGGATAAATGCAGACTTTTTCCCTTTTGACCAAACCAACGAAAACCCGTTTAGCGCTCAAGTCATTGACGGCAATCTCCATCAAGGAGGAGTCTTCACCATCAATCAAGGCAGCACATATTTTCCTGCCAATGTATTGGGCATCTATGATGACGGTACGCTAAAATCCAGCCACAATGTTTATGCGTCAAATGCAACATTCTTAGACATCTTTGACGAAAGAGGTACCGTGATTTATTCAACGCAACTATCCACCGTCAACTCTACCGTTGGAAGCGGTCAAACCGGAGCCTTCTTTGGCACGATGTATACCAAACAACTAAATGAACAAGAAGGCATCTATTATGTCCAATCTCCTTCGTATGTCCGTGACGACAACAAGTTTGCCAGAGGAGTTATCTCTTCAGTTGTAAACCAATTGACGATGGCTAAACGGACGGTTGCAATAGTGACAAAAGACGCTAAAGTTAAAAGCTACCTTAAAGAGGGTGTAGAAATCAGAGTAACCAAAAGACTTGCGGGTGAACTAGAAGGCGCAGTAAGCGCAATTGGTTTCTACGGTCACCCATTGCAAAACGGTGTAGTTCCGTCCTATGGTGCTTATCCTAATGGTTTAGGCGGCCCACGGGAACAATCCGTGGTTACAAGCGCCAATCCAAGAACCATGCTTGGCGTTAAAGAAGACGACACTGTGATTATGGGAATCGTGGAAGGAAGAGCCACCGGAAAAACCGGTTTAACCGGTCAAGGCGTAGGCGAATTTCTGAAACAATTCGGCTGTATTGAAGGGTTTAATTTTGACGGCGGGGGTTCTTCAACCTTGGTTGCAAGAGTCAACGGCACGTTAAAACAAGTAGCAACGGGCACAGACGGAACAAGAGCAGTCGTTAACGCTTTGTTGCTTGTCGAACAAGAAACCGACCCAATCGAATTGAATCCGGTAATTTCCGAAATCAAACACAATTCCTTTAAAATCACCGTTGATCCTAAACCGAATGGTAACCAACAAATCCAAAAAATCGAAGCAGTTGTAAATGACGAATTCTACACTATCGAAAACAACACAATCGTAATCGAGGATGCCAAAGTTACTTCAAGCAATACGGTTAGATTTAAAGTGACCTATACGGAAAACGGTACGTCGAAATCCTTTTCGACTTTGAAAACAATTACTGTAAAAACGGTTGCCTTGCCACCGGAAGTTTCGGTTGAGGTTAGAGAAATCACTACATCTTCAGTATCATTTAACGTTACCTTAAATACCAACGGTTCCACCATTATCGAAGCATACTTTGTATTCGGGGATAATCATAGAGTCATTATCCCAGGACAAAACATTTTGACGTTCCAAAATTTGAAAAGCGGAAACACTTATAAGTATTCTTCCATTGTCAATTATAATGATGAAACCGGATCGAAATATTATACCTTCCCTGAAACAAGCGTTCAAGTCAAAAAGGCATCAGGTTGTGGAAGCAATGCGATGTATATATATAGCGCTTTATCGACTGTAGCGATTGCGCTATTCCTCGTGCGTCGCAAAAAGAACCAATAAATAAGATAAGTATTTTGAAAACAAACAAAAAAAGGCAAG
>Ga0180031_1108518_pt1 | contig 13284 bp, 8 predicted proteins | sample BioBRNtimezero_2_FD_146429 | JGI IMG/M metagenome (GOLD analysis project Ga0180031, IMG submission 146429) | Anaerobic biogas reactor microbial communites from Seattle, Washington, USA - Biogas_R2-B RNA time zero (Metagenome Metatranscriptome) | ecosystem: Engineered > Bioreactor > Anaerobic >...
CCGAAACTTTTTGAGAGGGAGACATACGAATCCTCGATCCATCTGTTGGAAATTTCGGGAAGAGTGTTCAAATTTTGATGAAAATAAACATTAAAATGTTTTGAGGCGGATACCGACCAGGTAAGAGGTGTATACTGGACTTTATTCTGTCCAAAGCCCCAAATCTGAAACGGGAAAAGCATAAGGTGTGTAAAAATACAAATAAAGAAAATTTTGAAAGTATGTGTATGCATATACTTGGACCTTTGGTGGTTAATGTAGTAATTTACAATAGGAATGCCTTGAATAAATGTTTTGCCAGTAACTATCATTAATTTTAGTATATTATGCTAAAAAGATACAATATGGGCAGCACAAATGAATGAGAGGGGGATGGGTTAAGGGGCAAATTATTGGTTAAATAAAAAAGACTTGCATTTATGCTGTGGATAAACTTTTTTAAATAAGATTTGAGATGTCAAACGTGGCAGTAATTGGGGGGACTTGACATCATACAAGTGGGAAACTATATTATCCCTGCCCTCCGAGGCCTGCAGCGGAGGCATGCACATCTCTATCTGCAACTAATTTAAGCCCTTAATGAAAACCCGGGTTCTATGAAAACACGAAGAAAAAATCTGATGGTTCGTGTCCTTTTAGCTGTGACAGTATCAGCGTGTTTCTCTTATGCTGGTAAAAAGATAGTCGTACCGCATGACTTTCCAACAATTCATGCTGCGCTTGGAGAGGCCGATGAAGGGGATACTGTATATGTTACAAAGGGAGTGTATTATGAGAATATTGCTCTTGCAGATAATGTTTACCTGCAGGGGCAGGACATGGTGCATACGATTATCGATGGAAGGAGAATCGGGCCATGTGTGATTGGGGCCGATGGTGCCACTATTACCAATTTCACAATCCGCAATGGTACTACCGGTATTCTATGTAAGAATACCCGCCCGGTTATCAAAAGAAATCTGATAGTTGATAATAAAGGTGCCGGTATTCATGCGCTGATTTCCCTTCCGGATATTAACAACAATATTGTTTTTAGAAATGAATGGACAGGTATTTTTCTCGAATCTGTCAATGGAACACGTACCAGTATCGAACATAATGTTATTCTTGAGAATGGGTATTGTGGTATTTTTTGTGCACACATGACTGAGGTTTTGGTTCGAAACAATATTTTGACTGAAAATAAACAGTACGGAATTTTTATTGCACCGGGTGCAAGAAAAACTCGAATTATCAACAACAACATCTATAAAAACCGCTTGCCGTTTAATGGGGACGCAGTTGTTCATCAGAGTAACATTTCCAAGGAACCTGTTTTTATCTCTGCAGGACATCCGGAGTACAACTTTTTTGTGAAATCAGTTTCTCCATGTAAAGGTGCAGGTGAGAACGGTACGGATATAGGCTTGATTACAGAGCAGATGGCTGATGCAATCACTACTGACAGGGATGGTGATGGGATCCCTGATGATGTGGATCAGTGTCCTGATGTTGCAGAGGACAAAGATGGTTTTGAGGATGTTGATGGATGTCCGGATTATGATAATGATCAGGATGGAATTTACGATGCTCAGGACCAGTGTCCAGACAGTCCAGAGGATTTCGACGGATTCGAGGATACCGATGGTTGTCCTGATCTTGACAATGACAAGGATGGTATACCTGATAGTAGAGATGCATGTCCTAATAATCCTGAAGTAGTCAATGGATACAAAGATGATGACGGGTGTCCCGATGAAAGACCTCAGGAAATTAAACAGACATTAATTTTAAAAGGTGTCAATTTCAAAACTGCAAGCGCAGAACTGCTTGAAGAGTCTTATTATGTTCTGGAACATGTCTACAACAGTCTTGAGGCATATCCCAACGTTAAAATTGAAATTGGTGGTCACACCGATGATCAAGGTTCTGATAGTTATAACATGGCTCTCTCTTATGACCGAGCCAAATCGGTAATGGCGTATCTGGTTATGAGAGGTATCTCTTCTGATAGGATAGTGGCTAGAGGGTATGGTGAAACAAAACCTATAGCCTCAAATGCAACTCCTGAGGGTCGTGCAAAAAACAGGCGGGTTGAAGTTGTTCCGCTCAAATAAGAAACTTCAAGAAGGCTGGTGTACTGTGAGGTTTTATTCAACAAAAGTTTGGCTTTTCTTAATGGTGGTACTGCTTGCGGGTACCAATTACAATGTAAACGGAGTTCAGTATGGTGGATTCGACGCCCCATATTTTCAATCCGATTTTACCCAGGATCTTACAGAGTGGTCCGCAGCACTTGTCAATCCTGCGTTGCTCTATCGGGTAAACCAGCCGCATGCCGACCTGTTGGGTTTTTACCGTTGGGGTATGTTTACTCAGAGCGAAGCGATGGGTTTTCAGCATTTCGCGTTTCAGTATCCTCTTCGCAGAAACCACACCATTGGTGGAACTGTACTATTGTCCAGAGATCCTATTGCGGTAACAGATATAGATCGAACGACAAATCAGATTATTGAAACCGGAGGAACTTCTGTTTATCAGACCTGGTGGCTGATGGGTAACTATGGAGTACGGGTTTTACCATGGCTTATGCTTGGTGCAAATTTGAAGGTAAAAGCAGAGCATCAATTTGAAGGTGGCTGGAAGTTCTCCAATTTTCCCGGTCTTGACCTTGGTGTTTATATCAATCCTCTTGATCATTACCGGTTCGGAGACATCGGGTTCAGCCTTTCTGCAACTGATGTTGTTCCTACTCAGATTCATTGGAATGGAGTTCCATCCGCTTCTATTACTACCAGTCGTCTGAGAGCTGGTGTACGCTATGCTGCATTGAATGATAATCTGGTTGTTGCAGCCGAATGGCTTTTGGATAATGCATTAGGAAAAATTTATCAGGCAATGAATTGGAAAGACTATCTTGACATGGTTATGGGGCACGATACCACTCTTAGCTGGAAAGATGTAACGACTCTGGCCAGTAGGTTTGGTTTTCATGTCAAATACATGTTTATTCCTCAACTATGGCTTAAGGGTGGATTGACAAATAATATCATTCCATACCTTGGCTTTAATTTCAATCTGATATACCCCTTACCGGAAATGATAAATTATTTGAACTTTGATTGTCAGGTTGGTTACAGTTTTATAGAAACACTTTTTAGCGGCAGTGATAAGCGTGATGAGCGCGGTTTTACATTTGCCGGTAGGTTATCTACAGATTTTGGTCAAACACGAGAACAAAAAGAATCAAAACGCCTGTATGATAAACTTATCCTTGCACCAATGGATGCCTATAATGAAGCGATGCGGCTATATCTTGCTGAAAAATACTGGGAAGCGTCTTTTGCATTCGGAAAAGTTTTATCATTATTTCCGAACTTTCATCTTAATGACAGAGCAACCTACCTAATGGGAAACTGCTATCGTTTTCTATATATGAATGATATTGCTCGCCAGGTCTACAAAGACGCGTTGGAAGAGTATACTACTTCTGAAATGCGTTCAAAATATCTTTATGGGTTGGAAAGCCTTGATTATCGCGAGGGAAAGTATGATGATGCACTGAAAAATCATGCCTTCATTACTAACCTCTATCCCGATAGTGATATTCGTCCCGACGCAGATTATCTCGCCGGTCAGATTCACTTCCAGTTGAAAAATTATAATGTCGCAGAGCAGCTTCTCAGCGCTATTCAGCCCGGTGATCCACATTACTTGTATGCACAATACACCCTTGCAATTATTAATATCGAAAATGAAAAGATTCAGGCTGCTTTGGACAATCTGAATACTGTTATAAATGATACTACACAGGCTAATTCAGATCAGCTTCTGCAGGATGCTGCAAATACCAAACTTGGACACCTCTTTTTTGAAATGGGTGATAAACTGAGAAATGCGGTTGAAGCATATCAGCGTGTTCCTGATAATTCACCGTATCAGGATGAAGCGCTTCTTGCTACTTCCTGGTCATGGATAAAAGTTAATCAGCCCAACGTGGCATTACAGAATATCGAGAAAATGATTAGTCTATACCCGCAATCTGCATTGGTACCAGAGGCGTTCCTTGTAAAGGGTTATGCACTAATGTTACTGAAAAAATATCAGGAAGCAGTATCTGCTCTGGAACAGTGTGTCGCTGCGTGTAAGAGAACTTTTATTACTCAAGAAGATCTTGAAAAACGCAAGTTGAGTTTTGAACAATATTCAACCCAATTTGCACCAACTGCGGATGCAATAAAGAAAAATGCACTTCGTAAACCAACCAATAAAACTCTTGAGGAACGTCCTGAAATGCAGAAACTGTATGATGGATTTGCAAAAGAGAATAAGGACTATTTTAACTATACACTTCTTGCCAAATCTCACACAAAGTTCTTTATGCGTGAAGAACAGATCCTTAGTGATGCTGAGTACGCATTAGCCAGAGCTACAAGAATACTCAATTCAAGAGCGGCTAACAAGGTACTTGAAAATACTAAGAAAGAAGAAGGTAAGATTGATGAAGAGTTGGAAAAACTCAAACGAGAATTGAACAAGATAGAAGAATAAATTTTTCGGAATATTAAAGGAGAGCAGGGGAATGCGAAGAGTTTATCGATGCGGTTATTTTGTTGCTGTTGTAATTTCAACTGTATTGTTGATATTACCTCAGGTCGGTTTTGCTCAGGACGCTAAACGAGCTGAATTGATGGAGAAAATTAAGAAACTTGAAGCTGAAAGAGCAAAGTTACGTGCAGATGCAGAAGCTAAGATAACTGCAAAAAAGGGTGATGAAGGTAAAATTGAAGAGATTATTGCCCGGTATGAGAAGCTTTTGCAAGGTTGTAATGTTAAAAAAAGTGATCGTTGTGCAGATGTGATTTATACTCTGGCAGGTCTTTATTACGATCAGGGTAAAGACCAGTATGTGAGAAAACGTGAAGAGTATGAAAAGGCAATGGCCGCATACGATAAAAATCCCCGTGGGCCGGAACCGGTCAACCCGATTCCCGATTATTCTAAAGCATTGGCAATGTATGAAAGAGTAACAAAGGAATATCCTGCTTTTCCGAAATTGAGTGAAGCATATTATCAAATGGGTACGATCTATTTGCTGATGGGGCAGCTTGATAAGACTAAGGATGCGTTTCTCAGACTCGTGGAAAAATTTCCAAACAGTCCAAGAGCATCTGGTGCTCACTTCAGACTTGCTGAACTTGCTTACCTGGATAATGATTATTCCACAGCTATAAAACATCTCGAAAAGGTTAGGGAAGATCAGATTGATGTTTCAAACTGGGAAATGGTTCATTATCGTAAAGGTGAGGTTTACTACAATATCGGAGAACTCGACAAAGCAGTTGTTTTCTTCCAGACATATGTGGATAAATGCGATGCAGGACTTTATCCTAAACGTGAATTTCGCGACATGGCTGTCGAATTTATGGCAATCTCTTTTTCAGATATGGAAAACGGTGCCGATGAAGCGATTAGTTTCTTCAAGAAACTTGGTAAACGTTCCTATGAAGATATTGTCATGTATACAATCGGTTTGAAAAACAGAACACATGGTCAGTTTGATGCTGCTATTCTTTCACTGCAGACTGCACTTAAAAAGTTCCCGCTTTACAAAGATGCTCCTGCTGCACGTATGGCACTTATCGAGTGTTATGTTGTCAAAAAAGAGCATGAAAAAGCTAACCAGGAACGTGAAAAACTGGTTGATGATTACGGCCCCGGATCTGCATGGTATAAAGCAAATTCAGGTAATCCTGCTGAAATTGAAAAATCACAAGCTGAGGTCAGAAGAGCATTGGGACATATCGCTATTTATTATCATGCGCTTGCTCAGAAAAAGAAAGATAAAGCAGCTTTCGAAAAAGCAATTAAACGGTATAATGAGTTTTTTCAGAGATTTCCTGAAGATAAGTGGCGTGTCTATGAATTTAAATACAACATCGCTGAACTTTACAGTTCTATTGGCGATTGTGGAAAATCTGCAGAGAATTATGATTTCGTTGCCGCACAGGATCTGAAAACCTATCCGGAGTTTAAAAAAGAGATTGATACTCTTGGTATGGATGCTGATGAGGCGGAGAAAAGGAAATCTGAAACAGGAAAAAGTCCTGTGGCTATTTCTCAGGAGGATGCAGGATATAACGCGATTGTGGCTTATGATGCTTGTCGTAAAAAAGAGATGCAGGCAAATGATCTCAATGATGAAAAAGCATATACTCTCGCTTCTACAAAAAATCTCCTCGATTACTGTGAAAAATTTCAAATTCGTTTTCCAAAGAGCTCTAATGCAGCTGAGGTATTGTATTTAGCTGGAAATATTCATTATTCAGGAAAATCATATGATAATGCTATTCGTCTGTTTAAGCAGATTGCTGATAACTATCCAACCTCTAAAGTTGCCGATAAAGCAAGCAGAATGTTGGCAAACAGCTACAGTAGCGCCGGGAAATATGACATGGCGATGGGTATTTACAAAGGGCTTTTAAAGACTGTTCAGTCCAATACATCAGAATACGCGGAAATTCTTGACCTGGCTGCAGGTGCATTGTTTAAACGTGCTGAAGCGTTAAGAAAAGATGGTAATCTTTCAGGTGCAGCCGATGTTTTTAAATCTATCGCAACCGAGTATCCTGCAAGTAAAGTTGCTGACAGAGGATGGTTTGAAGCAGGTGTATGTTATGAAGAAGCAAAAAATTACGAAAACGCAGCTATGACCCTTGAAGAGCTTGCATCAAGATTCCCGAAATCCACACTGCGTGAGAAAGCTTACCTGCGTGCTGCAGATAATTACAAAAAGGTTAACAGACTTGATCGGGCTGCGCAGGTCTACCAGACTGCTGCAAACAATATCACAAATGCTGAATTCGCTATTCCAAGCTTGTCATCTGCTTCTGATTGCTACCAGCAGCTTAATCAGTTTGATATGGCTGGAAAAATGTTCGAAATGATCTATGAACGGTATTCAAGTGATCCAAAGACACCTCAGGCTTTATATAATGCCGGTCTTATCTTCGAAAAAGGTAAATTCTATCCGAATGCTATAAACGTTTATGACATTCTGGCTAAGAGATTCCCGGATAATGAGTATGCCGCAGAAGCATTCTTTTCAATTGGTTTGTGTTATGAAAAAATGAATGAAAATGAAAAAATGGCGAACGTTTTTTCAGAATATGCAACTAAATTTCCTAATGACCGTTACAAGCAGGTTCAGGCTCTTGTTAAAGCCGGAGATGCATACTTCAATCTTAAAAAATTTGACGAATCTGAGAAAAACTATGTTTTAGCTACTTCAGTTTACGAAAAATTCAAATCTGAAGTTGATCTGGATGTTGCAAGTATTGCTCAGGCTTATTTCAAAATTGGAGAGATCAAATATTCCAAATTTTTGAAAATCAAGCTTGTTGCAAAAGCAGAAAGAGATATGAAGAATCTTATAAAAGAAAAAACAAAAGCTCTTGAAGAACCTGCAAAACAGTATGCAAAAGCGATTGAGCTTGGGGTTGCAGAATGGACGGTTCGTTCAACGTATATGATTGGTATGGGATTTGTCGATATGGCTGAAGCTGTAGATGGACAAACTCTGTTTGGTACTGCCGAACAGAAGATTGTAGCAAAAATACAGATCCTTGCCAGCTTGGATAAATATTACGAGAAGGCTCTTGAATACTTTTACAAAAATATTGAGTGGGCACACACTCAGAATATCAAGGGTGAATACGTTGAAAAATCTATGGACCGTTTTGCTGAAATGCTTTTTAGACGTGGACATATTATGGAACAGGTTGGTATAGAATGGGCAAGTGCACCTATTCCTAAGGGGCTCTCACCTGACGAAGTCGAAGCCTATAGACAACTTCTTGAAGAGAAGCGTCTTGAAGCTCAGGATGCAGCAGTTCCAAAATATGCCGAAGGTATAATGGCGTTAAAGGAGCAGGGTATTGCAAAGAGTCAATGGCTGGATAAGATGAGAGAACGTATTTCTGACATCGATCCATCCAATAAGGTTCTTGAGGAACAGATTACTGAATGGGTACCTTCAGAAAATCCAACTCCTGTTGCTCAGTCTAATGCACCAGGCAGCAAACAAAGATCACAAAATCAGGACCAGAGTAATATTGGTTCTATGGGTATTCGTGATGAGGAGTTTGAAAGAAATAGCCGTCGTATAAAAAACATTATGAGTATGAATATCGCTGTTGAAGAAAAAATAAAGCAGCTTAACAGAATCGAGATGGAAGCCAAGAGAAACATAGTTTTCGAAGAGGAGAAAATTAGTGAATTGAAAGGGCAGATTGGCATGTAAAAGAAAGGAGCAGCCATTACTTGGATATATTTTTTGAAAATATTGTAACATTTCTTAATAATTGTACGTTTATCTTTTTGAAAGGAGTTCCAAATGGGTGAATTTAGGATGATGATGAAGTTTATTATCGACGGGTTTATGTCCCCGGGTGCTACATTTATGTGGGCGATTCTTCTGATTCTCTTTGTAACGATGGGTATGATTGCGGAAAAAGTTTATTACCTTTTCTTCAAGTGCGGTACAAATACTGGAAACTTCATGTCTGGTATTTCAAAGTACTTGAAATCAGGCGACTATGAAAAAGCTATCAAATTTGCTTCTGCAGAAAAAACACCACTTGCAAAAGGTATCAGCGCAATTCTTCAGAATCGTGGCAAAGGCGGAAAAGCAGTTCAGAAGGCAGTTGATGAGGTTTTCTTAACTGAAGCACCGAAAATTACCCGTAATGTCGCTTTCCTTCCGACACTTGCGAACCTTGCAACACTTCTTGGTCTGATGGGAACAATTTACGGTCTTATGATCGCTTTCGACGCTATCGCAAACGTTCCAGCAGCTCAGAGAGCACAGGCTCTGGCAACCGGTATTTCCGTTGCTATGTCAACAACACTCTGGGGTCTTTTCGCAGCTATTCCTACACTTCTTATTCATGGTATTGTTGCTAACAAAGCAGACCGTGTTGTTGAAGAGTTGGATGAAAAAACAGCAAAATTCATTAACCTGGTTGAAGAATAATCGTTTGCCTGAAAGGGTGGAAAAACTATGGCAAACAGAAAAATAAAGAAATCGATGACCAGTTCTGACATGGATCTTAAGCCATTCATGAATCTCATGGTTGTGCTTATCCCCATGCTTTTGGTTTCGGCTGAATTCGCGAAGGTAGCGGTTGTAGATATAAAGCTGCCTGAAGCGAGAGGGTCACAGACAAAGACCGCTGTAAAAGAACAGCCACAAGAGGATAAAAGTGAAAAACTTCTTCTAACTGCCATCATTACAGACTCAGTTGTGACTTTAGGTGCCAAGGGTGGTTTTATGCCCAGTATGTACTACCGTGAATATCATCATTATGTTGCAAAAGATGACAATGAAGATTTTACGGTTGAATTTGAACCGGGTAAACCAGCAAAGCATCCCAAAACCGGAAGAGAGATGCAGATCTACGAACGGTATGATATTTACTTGTACGCATGCGACGAAAACCGGAATATTCTGAATCGTCTTTATACTACAAAATATAATGAGATGGTTACAAACAGTGCCGGTGAGCCGCTTGAAACAGTAAATGCAGGTGATACAGTTTATGCTTTGACAAACCCAAGGCGCATGATTGTTGTCAATGATCCTGCTACCGAATTCGCCAAGAAGCCGCTCTCTGCATATGATGAACTTCAAAACCGTTTAATGAAGGTAAAGGAGAGGTATCGTGATGCAGAGGATGGACAAGACATTATAATCGCCGCCGAAAACCAGGTGATGTACGATAAGATCGTGCAGATCATGGATAAGGCACGTGCGTCTGAGTTTCCGAATATTTCCATCGCGAAATTGAGAGGTTAATATGGCAAAAGGAAAAGGAAAAAAAGTCCCGAGAAGTGCCGATTTGAATATCACTTCCATGATGGACATGTTTACCATTATTCTTGTGTTCCTGTTGAAGAGCTTCTCTGCAGATGGTAGTATTTTGACTAATGCGGATAACCTGGTTCTCCCTAACTCAGAGTCCAAGAAAAAGCCTCAGGAGGTAAACCTTCAGGTCGCAGTTACAAATGATATGATCCTGGTTGATAACCAGCCGATCGAGCCTACAGAGGATGTACGGAAGATTCCGGCTGATGAACCTGATCCAACTGCAAAAAAACTTGAAGAGAAACTTCGTGCCTGCTATGCGCTTGAAGAGCAGATGGTTAAATCTGGTGCTTTAAATGCAGTGCAGGGCAAGGTAATTGTTCAGGTTGATAAAAATATTGATTTTGATGTTTTATTCAAAATTATGAACACTTGCGGCAAGGTTGGATATAATAATATGAATTTTGCAGTTATGGAAAGGGAATAGTAACTGTGAAGTACAAGGTACTAATCAGAAAATGCGAGGATCCTCAGCGTGCTAATATGATTGCTGAAGAAATTGCCCGCTGGTCTGGTAGCACTTCAGATGTGGTATATAAAGTTATAACACAGAAACCAGTGTGTATCAGAAAAGAAGCCGAGAAAGAGGAAGCTTTACGGCTTAAGGGGCAGTTTGAAGCAGTCGGAGCAGAGGTGGAACTCGTTGCTATCGGCGGCGGAGAAACGCCTGTTCCTGTAGCTGCACCAGTGGCGGCTGCTACTGCTGGGTTTCAGCAGCAGAAACAGAGCGTTAACCAATCGGATGACGACGACGATGATGATCAACCGGGTAGAACGCTTTCTGATGCGGAATACGCTCAGAAAATGAGAGAGCGTGCAGATATCTTTGTACTGGATAAAAATACCAGATTAAGAAATTTCGAGATGGTCGCGATTGTTCTTGGTATTTTATGCGGTATCTATCTGAGCACCCGTGAGATTATTAACGTTGCAACCGATTTCTTCGAAAAAATTCCTGAAGAGCGTACTGCGAAACTCGTAAAAGAGGAAGTTGCTGCGACTCTTGATAAAAAAGAAGAAGAAAAGAAAAAGGAAGACGAGCTTAAAGAAGAGAAGAAAAAACTCAAACCTGCGAAGCCTTCAAAAGGTCAGGGTGGTATGCAGGGTGGAGGTGGTGATCCTCGTGCTCGTGTTACTGCAAAAGGTGTGTTAGGTATTATTTCCGGTCAGATCAAAGGTAAATCTGTCGCTTCTGCCGATATTTTCGGTAAGGGCGGTTTTGCTACTGACATTGATGCTGTTCTTTCCGGTGTTGGTGGTCTCAAAGCTGGTGGTAGCGGTGGTGTCGGTCGTAAAGGTGTCGCTGGTATCGGTTATGGATCCGGCTATGGAAGCGGTTTTGGTGGTGCTGGATCTGGCGGTATCGATGATCTTATCGGTGGACTCATGGGTGGTGGTGGTGGTGGTCTTGATCTTAAAAAACGTGGATCACTTAACATTTCTGCTCCTGAATTCATGAAAGGTGCCGCGTTAACCGGAGGTAGAAGTAAGGCCAGTATTATGCGTGTTGTTATGCAGAATATTGCAGCATTACGGTATGCCTACAATAAACGTCTTCGTGACAAACCAGGTCTTAAAGGAAAAATCACTATCAAATTTGCCATTGATGAATATGGAAAGGTGATTTTTGCTCAGGTTGTTGAGTCGACTATGGGAGATTCAGAACTTGAGACAGAGGTTTGTGGTAAGATTAAACGCTGGGTTTTCGAGAAAATTGATAAGCCCGGTGATGTTACAGAAGTTGTATATCCTTTTGTTTTCTCGCAATAAATTATCCTTCAAAAAAATCTTGTCTTCATAATTACGGAATGATAAGATTTGTGATAAATGGATATCGTTAAACAGGATGCGCCGACCATGGAGGCGCATCCTTTTGATTCCTAAGATCTCTTAAACCTGCAGTTGATTCTTTGCCAGATTGGCATTACAGATGGAGGATCGGATATGAGAAAAACACTGATGTGGGTGCTGGCAGCCGGGTGCTGTGTCGGCAGCTATGCAACAGATGCCAGAGTCGTCTCAATGGGGAGACATGATGCTTTTTTCATGGATGAAGTTAGTATTTTCAGAAATCCAGCAAACATCAGTATTTACCCCAATATGGTTTATGGGTCAATTGGTGTTTACAAACCAAATGATTCACTTGACAATGTCGGTACAGGATCTGCGATTGATAAATACAATCGTGACCCCATTGATCCATTCTGGGGAGCAATAATTTCCTATTCTCTGGAACACGGTACAGATGGCGGGAATCAGTATCCAATGTTGTCTTTTGGAGCAATTGTAAACCGAAGAGATGAAATGCTCGATTACATCTCAAAGGGTACCGATAAATTTATTGGTACTGAAAAAGATAAAGTTGTTGAACCGGTTGGTAAAGTAGATTTGCTTCTTGGGTATGTGTTGAAAAATGGTGGAATGATTGGTGGTGGAGTTTACGGTGCTTTGCAAAATGATAAAAGAAACAATGTACTCAATAAAAGCGCCTTATATAAGGGAAATTTAGGTTTGAACTGGCCTATTGCCAAGACAATGGACCTGGAAATATCTGTAGGTATGGGTATGATGACTCTGATTGCAGACACTAATGGTGTCAGACCCGATACACTTGCAAAAAACAACTATTTTGGAAGGGTTGAGGGTAGACTCTTTTCTGCGCTCTCATCACTCAATGGAGATTTTGTTCCGCACGTAAGGCTTGATGTTCTTGAATTAAGTCGATTCAAGGTAACCAAAGTTGATCTTGCTGCCGGAATCGGTCTTAATCTGAACTTTGATAAGGGATTTTTCTGGTCAGGACTCGAATTTCTGTATGGTCAGAAAGACTCTGCTAATTACTCTGCTAAAGAGTATGTTGGTGGTAGAATCAGTTTTGGTATAGAACGTAATATCTGGACTGACTGGCTTGTTATCAGAGCTGGTGGACAGAAGAGTATTGTTTATATGAAAGAAAACAGCAATTCAAGATACATTGAAAACGCATCTGCGGATCAATCAGATCATGATATGCTTGGAATAGGGTTTGGGATTAATATCGATAATCGTCTCAGGATAGATTTTGTTGCAGCTGAGGATATCGCTTTTACTTTTACAAATCTTTTCAGTGCACCTCAGCATCATCTCTTCAACAGAGTCAGTGCTACATACAGTTTCTAAATTTAAAAAGAGGAACGGAACCTTACGGTTCTGTTCTTTTTCCTCATACTTAGTTCATACCTTTTTTATTTTAGTGATCTCATCTTTTGCAGTGCCTGATTTTACCTGGCTGTGGACCTGCAAATATTCTTTCTATTAATTACCAATACCAACTGTTGTAAAAAGCTGAGAAATGATTCGTGGAATATATCTGAAAACATACAGTATACACGCCTTTTTAC
>Ga0180031_1134502_pt1 | contig 12589 bp, 10 predicted proteins | sample BioBRNtimezero_2_FD_146429 | JGI IMG/M metagenome (GOLD analysis project Ga0180031, IMG submission 146429) | Anaerobic biogas reactor microbial communites from Seattle, Washington, USA - Biogas_R2-B RNA time zero (Metagenome Metatranscriptome) | ecosystem: Engineered > Bioreactor > Anaerobic >...
GTTAATATTCGAGGCGTCTTTTATTTTAGCGGCATCAATACCGTACGAAAATATTCTTTTAATTTCTTTATTTTCAATTAAATAGAGCAATCCGTAATTACAGTTTAACGAACTGCTTATATTTTTTATTGCTACCTCTGCAAGTTCATCAATTTCGGTATGAGTGTTTATGATTCTTAGAAAATCGGTGTATTTTTTTTCCTCATCTTCTCTTTGATGAATTTCCTTAAGCATTGCATTCAATGTTAATGCAAATGTTCCAATCTCATCTTTTGTAATTACCTGAACTGTTTCCGAAAAATCACCGCTTTTTACCTTGCTTACAACCTTGTTCATTAATTGAATCTGTTTTCGCATCCTGTAAGTAAAAAGCAATATTGCAATTAAAGATAAAAGACTGCCTGTAATAACAATTATCAAAATTGTTGACTGCATCACTCCTGTTATCTGGTTAATCTCATCTGTCTGCAATTGAATAACAAACTTTACATCATTCCCTGTAAAAAATATATTGTCCGGTTCATATGTAATAAAATAATTATCTTCATTACTGGTTTCTATCTTTGTAATTTCATTCTTATCCGCAAGATGCAATTTTAGATTGTAGGAGAGATTGGCATTATTATTTGTATCATTAGAAGCAGCAATAACTTTTTTCGCACTTAATAATATGATTCCTATTTTATCATCATTCGTTAATTTCTTTAAAAGTTCTGTGTTTATAAGCTTTCCATAATAAACCATTCCGCCTTCGCCCAAATCATAATAGTTTATCAGAATATTCGGGTTATTCGATTTGAATTTATTAAAATCAGACTGAGGCGTAATATTTTTATACTTATCTTTTGCTAAAAAAACATTAAACTTTTTATCGGAATCGGACTGGAATGTAAAAAGAAAATCTATTGCCGAGCTGTCGATATTAAGTTTCAGAATGTCCTTTTTTTCTGAAACTGTTTCGTAGATATTCAAATCCATTTCGGAAATGATTTGCCGCAGAGAATAGGAAAGATTTGTTTTCTGGGTTTTAAGCCCCTTTATTTGCTGCTGTTCAAGTAAGTTAACCGTAAGAGAAAAATAAATAAAAGCTGTTACTATTGATATTACACAAACAATGGAAAATGTAATTAGTAACAGCTTTGCATTAATCTTCATTTTCTTCTTTTTGGAGAACCTTTCGCATAGTAATTATAAGTTCATCCAGATCATAAGGCTTGTTAATAAAATCAATTGCCCCGAGTCTGGCGGAATCTATTGCGCTTCGCACATCTGCATAAGCGGTAAGCACAATTACTTTTGTATCAATGCCAATCTGCTTCAGGTTTTTCAACACAAAGAAACCGTCGTGCTGCGGCATCTTCAAATCGAGCAATATCAAATCCACATTATTGCCTTTCTGCATATACTCAACTGCTTCTGCCGCGCTGGTAACGTAAGTTGTGTTGAATCCTTCTTCATTCAACTCTTCAGAAAGCACTGTGCAAAGATTTATATCGTCGTCAACAATTAAAACAGAATGCATCCGTATCTCCTATTCGTTTGTTTTTTTACTTCCGTGTTCTCTTAAATATTGCCTGTTTTCAAGTATTTCCTTATTGATCAAATCTTCCTGTTTCTGATTAACTCTTTCTTTCAACGAAGGAACTATTTCTGTCTTAACTAAAATTATAACTTCTTTCTTTATAACAGTTTCCGAGTTGTATCCTGTTAAATACTTGATACCGAAAACCCACCATGGAAGGTCTTTCAAAATAGGAATACCTCTGCGCGATGTTGCTGTTTCGTTTACAAACAAACCTCCTATAACAATTTCCTCGCCGTTAAGCATTAAAACATCTGTTGTTGCAGTAGTCTTTTTAATTTCAGTGCTGATAGCATCCGGCAAACCCGAGCTTCTTTCAACCATTAATTTAAGTAAGACATAATCCGTGCCGTCTTCATTATAAATGTAAGGAACAACTTCTATAATTGTACCTGTGGAAATAAATACGTCTGTAACGTTGCCCGAAAAATCACGCTGTTTGATTGACCAGTCGGAGCCAATCTGGATACGTCCTTTCTGTTTGTCCCTTACGCTTATATTGGGTCTTGCAACAACTTCGCCAAGATTGTTTGTTTCAAAAAACTTAAACGCGCCGCTTAAAGTGCCGTCGTAATCTCCCATTTCAAAATCGCTATTCCCTGAAGTTTGGTTATCTGGAGGTGTTTCACTTTGGGTTTTAGTTCCCCCTTCAACTTGTCCTGTTAAAAATGTTTTAAGTTCATTCCCTACAGAAAAACCTTCACCCTGCAGGAGAAACTTCCAATTGATTCCGCGTTCCTGCATATCTGTTATATTTGCTTCGAAGAAAAGAGCCGATATTTTAACTTCCTTTGTATTAATATCCGCATAAACATCATCTTCCAGTCCCTTTGTAGGATCGTTTTTGCTTCTAACAACAATTACATTAGGCGTTTCTTCATATTCAAGGTTATTATACTGAACAATAAGAAGCAATGCTTTTTCATATGGCATTTTTGTAATTTCAATACCTATCGGGCTTGTAAAATTTGCCGTTGAAACAATTTTCTTACCTTTTAATTTTTCGCTTATCTGGCTTAATACCTCTATAGCATTATCAAAAGGAAGATTCTGCGACAGACTTACAATTTCCTCGGGATTTGTATAACCGCTTAATGTTTTTTCCAACAATCTCTGAGCGGATACAGGTGAAATGAAAACCGCCAGTAATAATAGTACAATTAATCGTTTCATATTATTCACTCTTTATTTTTTTTTGTTTGTTTTTTCCAATTGTTTGTTTTCAAGTTTCAATGAAACTCTTTCGATAATACCGCCTTTATTCAGTATAAAATTCACCTGATTTCGGTCGTAATCGATATCTGTTAAGTGTCCGAGGTAAACTTCATCACCGTCCCAAAGAAGATATGTATTTCCCTTTGCATCCGCTAAAAATGCTCCGTCAGGAATTAACGCAAGAAGCTGGGCGCTTTGAACATCGAGAAGATTATCAACATTCGGCGGAATCTCGTTCCGTATCTGCGGATAGAATACATCATAAATCTGGTTCGGGACAAGCTTGTTTTCCTTAAAATTTGATGATGCGAATCTGTCGTTATCGGAATTGAGCACCTGTATATCAAGCGAGAAATTTACCAGATAATAAGGTATTCCTTCATCATCAACTTTAACGTAATTTGCAAGCGAAACAGATGACACTTTTTTAAGCTCTTTGCTCTGTTCAATTGCATACAGCAGCTTGTAAACATCATTAAAATAAGCAACGCCTGTAAGTCTGTAGTTATATATGCTGAAATGCTCCTTTTTTTCAACAGAAACAAACTCTTGGTTAACATAAGACTGAGGTGAAAAATTAAAGCTCACTTTAGTAATAAAATCATAAAAACGCGATTGCGATAAATTTACAGGGATGTTGAATTTCCTTGATGAAAGGATTGAATCCAGCTTGGAAAATTCAACTTTAAGCTGTTCAAGCTGCAAAGTTAGTTCGTCCGTATTATATTCCTGGCGTCTGTATTGTTCAAGCTCTTTTTCCTTGTCGTCAATCTTCTGACCCTGCAAGTATATAGGAATAAGACCGATTACCAATGCTAAAATCAGCAATCCAAGGAATATCAAAGTATTTTTTAGTTTACGGTTCATATCAGTCCACCGAATCGTTAGTTAGTTTAAAATTTAGGCTGAAAGCATAAGCGCTTTCTTCGCGCAACGGCTCGTATAAAATGCTTTTAAGCAGCGAAGAGCTGTTATAGTCAGCAAATTCAGTCAAAACGCTTCGCGATTGCGAATATCCGTCAATGTTTATATCTTTGCCTGATGTTTCAAGTTTTGTAATCCAGAAGTTTCTTCTTCTTTCCATAAATGATGCGATTCTTTCGGCAGTTTTGCTCCATACTTCGGCTCCGGCAGAGGCTGAATCCAATATAGACTGGGTTTTTCCGAAGTTTTCAATTTTCTGATTTACTTCATCAATCTGCGAAAGAAGTTCCTGATTCCTTATTTTTTCCTGCTTTTTAATATTCAATTCTCTTTCGAGATCGGAAATTTCCTGGCTGTTATTCAGATATTTCATTGTAAGAAACAAAACAACCAGCGGCAGCAGTGCCATAACAACAATTGTATGCCATCCCAGCTGGAAAGGTTTCTGATTTTCTTTAATGTACTTAGGAAGAATGTTAAATCCTTTTACCGTGTTAGCCTGCTCGTCGAAATATTCAACCGCTGCGGCAACAGGTATTGTAAAAGCAGATACTGTCGATTTGTCGTCATCATTCAAGGCTGACAGTTTCAGTTTATCGAACCCTAGTTCAATAACATTTGCTTCGGGAAAAGCGCCGTAAAAGGAAAGTATAAGATTTTCGGAATTATCTTCGCCGCAGATTACAATATTATCGAGGCGCGGAACTCCGCCGTTTTCCATTTCAAGGAGGATTTTTGAAAAATAAACATCGTAAGTATGAATATTCTGAGTACCTATATCCAGAGTAGGTCCTAAATGTTTTAATTTACTTCCTTCAAGAAAGATAAGTTTGCTGTATTCTTTTGCCGTATAAAGCACAAGACTGAAATCTTCGGGGAAAAACTCGTTATTTTTTGCAACATAATGAGCAAGAGCAATATCAGCGCTTTTAATAGTGTTAATTTTATAAAATCTTTTGCCATGATAACTTGCAAGAGACTGTATAAGATTAAAAGCCTGAATATCGTGCTCGATAAAACCCGTAAGCAGCGACTTATCAATCAGCTCTGTATAATCAATTGATTCAGGATCAACAATTATGCCTTTTGAACTTTTTAAGTCATTGCATATAATTTCAATAGTTTTCTTTTTTTCATCCGAAGTTACTCCTTCGAAAATATGATAATTTAAAACCGGTTCCGAAACTACCAATGCAAATTCGCACATAGGCAGTTTAAATTCGTTAAGACCGGCGGCAAGCAGACTTACATCCGACGAATCTGTTGACGTTAAAGCTCCGGAATCACCTTTTTCAAACGAAATATCGCCGGAAAGCCCGTCCAAGTCAACTGACGCTCCCGAATCGAAATCTCCTTTGCCTGTTACTTTACCGCTGAGTGAAATTGTTTTAAGCACTCTTATTTCTGATCCTTCGGAAGACACCACAGATACTTTTGTATCGTTTCCTTCACAGTAAACACAAATTAATGGCTTCATATTTTTTATACCGCTTTAAGTAATTGTAACATTCTGTTTTTATTATTGGAATATGCTATTGCATTTTCTCTTGAGATTGAGCGCTGCTGGAACAATCTGAGCAGATCCTGCTCCATTGTTACCATACCCTGGGGTCCGCCCTGATTAATCATCATATAAATTTCGCTTGTATTATTGTTTTTAATGGCTGCCTGAACGCTCGGAGTTACAAGCAACACTTCTTTTGCAAGTACCCGTTTTCCATCAAGACTCGGCACAAGTTTCTGCGACACAACCGAAATCAACACATCCGCTAACCTGAGACGCACACGATCCTGCTCGTTGGTATCAACTTCAGCAATAATACGGTCGATTGATTCAACCGCAGAAGATGTGTGGAGAGTTGAAAACACTTTATGACCCGTATCAGTAACTTCCAGAGCAGCCATAATTGTATCGGGATCTCTCATTTCACCGATAATTATAATATCAGGGTCCTGGCGCAATGCCTGAATAACGCCTTCCTTAAACGAAAGAACGTCCCTGCCCACTTCCCTGTGCCTGATAATGCAGGCTCTTGAATTATGCACATATTCAATAGGAGCAGCTATTATAATAACGTGAGCAGGATCGAATTTATTATGAAAATCGACAATTGAATCCAAAGTGGATGATTTACCTGAACCGGTAATTCCTGTAATAAGCGAAAGTCCGAATTTAATGTAATTATGATTCATTGTGCGGATAGCGTTTGCATGAAACCCGAGGGATTCAACAGGACGTATTTCGGTGTTGATTGCACGCATATTCAGCGCGAGAGAATCGAGATCGAAATATGCATCGGCACGGAAACGTATATTTTTATTTTCGGCTTCGTAGCGGAAGGTGTAGCTGAAATCGATATTTCTTTTTTCGAGGATAAGTTTGGTCTGATTGCTGTTCAACAAACTTACAATAAGAACCGAAGCTTCATCAGCGGTAAAATCAGGAAGATCCTTAACGCGTTCCTTTTTGCCGAAAATACGGAACCACACGTAATTTTCGCAGCCGTGACCGCCAATTTCAACGTCCGATGCCTGCCGTTCGACCATCAGAGTGAGAATGTAATTCATTAAATCGTGCAGAAGCAGTTTATGCTCTGCTTTTAATTCCGAAAAATTGCTTACTATAACATTTACCCTTTCCGGACCAAAAACTGTGGGAGGAATTCGTTTTGCAAATGTCGAAAGAATAAGCTTGGCTTCATTAATCATAAGTTTAGTACCAAGTTAGAAAATGAGACAAAGATATTACTTAAATTTATCACCATAACTGAAAAATAACTAAATCTTTTATACTTTGTCAAATAAAATTTTCAAAAGTTAATCATCTGTTGTTCCGGCAACTACCTCAGCTATGGAAGTCATACCGAGACGCACTTTTTCCAAACCGCTCTCTCTCAGGTTCAAAGTGCCGTCTTTTTTGGCCTGAATCCTTATTTTTTCTTCATCGACTTCTTCACCGGAACGCACTATTATTTCGCGTATATCTTTTGTAAAATATAATGATTCGTGTATGGCAAGACGCCCTTTGTAGCCGGTATTATGGCATTTCGAGCACCCAACAGGTTCAAATATTTCGTACTGTTTCCATTCTTCTACATCTAAATTAAGGGATTTAAAATATTCCCCGTCGTATTCTTCAACTCTCTTTTTGCAAATAGGGCATAAACGCCTTAATAGTCTTTGCGCAACAATAAGATTTATAGCGTAAGCAATAAGAAAAGGCTCCACACCCATTTTAAATAAACGCGCAACCGCGCTGGGGGCATCGTTTGTGTGAAGCGTGGAAAATGTTAAGTGACCGGTATTTGCAAGTTTAATAGCAGTTTCTGCTGTTTCCTTATCGCGCATCTCACCTACAAGAACTATATCGGGGTCGTGACGCAATATTGAACGGATTGCCTGCTCGAAATTCATTTTATGACCGATTTTAAGCTGGCGGGCGCCTTCAATAACATATTCCACAGGGTCTTCTACAGTTAAAACGTTTTTTGTAGGATTTATAACCTGATACAATGCGGCAACAAGCGTAGTGCTTTTACCGCTTCCTGTAGGACCTGTCATAATAACCATTCCCTGAGGCTGGCGGATAGCTTTTTCGAATACTTTTCTTCCGTAACCGATAAGACCAAGTTTATCCAAGTCTGTTATGATTTTGCTGTCGTCAAGAATTCTTATTACAATGCTTTCAAATTTATGCTTAACCTCTGTACCTACAACGGGCAGAACAGACACACGGAAACGGATTACCCTGCCGTCGATATTCCTCTGAATATAACCGTCCTGAGCCATTTCTCTTTCAAAACGGTCCATTCCCTTCGATCTGTCTTTTACAACAGCCATCACTGCTTCGGGAAGAGTGTTTGTCTGAGTTTTCCATAACTGCAGCTTGCCGTCCTGCCGGAAATGTATTTCAGTACGGTTGCCGTTTTTAGGAATAAAATGGATATCGCTCACTCCTCTGCGCACTCCGTCCACCAATGCGCCTTCAATAAGGTTTATAAGCGCGCTTTTATTAATTTCCGCATTAAGCTGCTCTTCATCTATGCTGGAAGATTCATCAAGTATTTCCATACTGATTTCTTCCTTGAAATTCTGTAAATCCGTAAGAAACTTATTTTCCGGAGGAACTAAAATTTCAATAGCTTTATCGTAATCTGCTTTTTTTAAATAATTTATTTCATACTTGCGTGTGTTAAAAGCGTGAGCAACTTTTATGATATCCTTGCTTGTGGGATCAACAGCGGCAAAAACTATTTTATCTTTAAATTTATCATCGTATCTTAACGGCAGTATCTTGCTTTCAAGCAAAAGATTTTTTACATCTTCGCCCTGTCCGTTTATCATACTGCGTATTACTTCTCTTTTATCTTCGGGTATATCTTCAATTTTAAAATTTATTTCCTTGAATGCATAAAGCAGCGCCACTTCGCGGAAGATTGTATCGTGATCGAACTTAAGCTCCTGAACAAGTATCTGTGCAAGGTTGCGCTTTAATCCGTTCTGGTCTTCCCTTTTAATCTGAAGAGCCTTATCTAGAATTTTAGCGTCGATTATTCCCTTTTTAAGGAGCAGATAACCGATTTTATCAATCATTTCCTGCTGTGATTCAATCATAATTCTTAATACTTCCTTTATTTAAGCATCGGATTTTTTGGACTGATAACCGCAGTTTCTGCAGATACAAGCGTAAGAGCAATCATAACTATCATAATTATCATAGCAATACCAACCTGAATTAATTCAATTATATTTTTTAAACGAAACACAGTTTCACTTTCGTAATAATCCGCCAATTGTTTAGCGGTATTTTTAATTGTGCCCGATTCTTCCCCCGAATGGAACCTTGATAATGCTGTTTCGGTAAAAACCCCGCTTGCAGTAAAAGCATCTGTAACTCCTATACCTTTCTTAATCATAAGCGGTATGGCAACCTCTTTTATCTGTTTTTCGAAATATGCATTGCCCGAAGCCTCTGCAGCTATTCTTATAGGTTCGATACTTTCTGCAGATCCGGTATATAATGTATAAAATACTCGGCAAAATACTTCTATTGTTGTTTTATGCACAAGAGAACCTATAATCGGCAGTTTCAGCATATATCGGTCAACAATTAGTTTTCCGCTTTTTGAAACAGCCCATCGCCAAAAAATGATAGGGGGTACAATGCAGAGAAAGGCAATTACAATCCAGTTAGCAACCAAAAAATCCGAGAAAGCAAGCGTGAAAGCCGTCATAGGAGGCAGTTCAATATCGAATTTTTTAAACATTCTTGCAGTTTCCGGGAAAATATATGCAACATAAAAAAGAACAGCTAAAAATAATACGAACAATGTAATCATAGGAGTAATAAGCGCGCTTCGCATACTCTTACGGAACTCCATCTGCCTTTCAAGAAATTTTGAGGTAGCTCTGTATATCTCCGTCATATTACCGCTTTTTGAAGCAAGACCGAGCATATAAGCTGTAAACTTGCCGAATACAGATTCGTACTTTAGAAATGTCGCCTGGCTGTCTGCCCCCTGCTTTAAATCGTTATTTATCTGCTTTAATGTTTCTCTTAAAGTTTTGTTTTCGAGGTCGTTTGTAAGCAGATTCATAATTTCACTGTAAGGCAGTTTCTGTTCCATAAGCTCCGTGCTTATTTTCACGTAAGAGACTACTTCATTCTGAGGAGGAGCAAAATTTAATTCAAAAAGTGCTTTGTTTACTGATAAAACATCATAACCCAATTTTGAAAGAGCTTTACGCACCTCGTCTTCGGTAAATGCCTTCTGTTCGCCTTTGCTCGGCGGTTCTGTACCCTTGCGAACCTTGTAAAAATAAGTTGATTTTTTGTCAATTTTGTCAATTTTCAGCTGATGTTTTTCGGCAAGCTGCTGAATCTTCCTTTTACCGTCCGAGGCTGAAGAAGCTGTAAGGTTGCCTGTTATAGATTGTCCGTTTGGTTTAATTGCGCTGAATCTTAATTCTACCATAAACTTCCACCCTGTTAAAATTAAAAAAGCCGGCATTTTTTAATTGCCGGCTTAAATATAATAAATTTCTTTTTTTTAAAGAAAATTTAATTTTAATTAATCGTTGAATATAAAGTATCAGCCGTTACAGTTGTTGTTATATTTTTGAAAGAGTAACCAAAAGCTTTATCAGGTGTACCTACAATTGTAACACTAGTTGCCGTAGGAGTAGCTACATATTTACCATTAGCATCTGATGATAGTCCAGTCGGAATTTTAAACTTGGTAAATACACCGCCGCCGCCGCCCATTTGGACAGGTTTTTTGTAAAATTGCTGAGCCATAGCTCCAATATTTGTAGCTGCTGCAACCATTGCATCTTTAGCAGATTCTTCTGACTGTGCGTTGAAAAGATTAATACCTACAACAATTGCGATACCCACAATGATAACGCCTAAAACGATAAGTAATAATTGTTGTTGACCCATTTTAATAACTCCTTTTTTGTTTGTTAATGATTTTGTTGTGTTATTTGATAACTATCTAAATTTATGCCAATTTTTAATGAACAATATTTATCTGCAATGAATCACTATATACAGTAACATTAACTTCAACCAACTTACCAGATGCAACATCAACGTTTCCTTTTGCGTTTATTACTACTTGATCTGCAGCAGGTTCAACAGCAAATTCAAAATCTCCGTTTGCTGATTTAGTAAGCAAGTGATTTATCTCCCATTTAGAAAAATTTCTTCCGCCACCCCCAAGTTCAGCAGGAGTATTATAATATTTTTGCGCCAATGTTGCCAGATTCATACATTCAGAAATAAGTAATTCTCTTTTTTGCTCAATGGAATTTGCATTAAATATTTGAATACCAACCATTACTGCCACACCTATTATGATAACACCCAAGGCTATTAGTAACAACTGCTGCTGACCCATTTATAAACTCCGGCTCAATTTAATTGCTTTATACATTACAACTATCGAGCCAAAAATAATTCTTTTAAGTGTAAAGCTTAACATACGTTTCTCAAAGTTTCAATGAACAATATTTCATATTTGTAATTATTACACGTAAAATGTAATTATTACCGCAATTTTATATGCAAATCTTTCAACTGGTCTGCATCAACATTCGACGGCGAATCATCCATAAGGGACATTCCGCTGGAAGTTTTGGGGAATGCCATAACTTCGCGTATTGAGTTTCTTCCCGCCAAAAGCATTACTAATCTGTCCAAACCGAAAGCCATTCCGCCGTGAGGAGGAGCGCCGTACTTAAATGCATTCATTAAAAAGCCGAATTTCTCTTCAGCTTCCTGCCCGGTAATTCCCAATGTTTTAAACATTAATGCCTGCAGTTTGCTGTTATGTATTCTAATGCTTCCGCCGGCAATTTCATTTCCGTTAAGAACAAGATCGTAAGCGCGCGCTTTTACTGCTCCGGGGTTCGTTTCCATTAATTCAATATCTTCAACTCTAGGCGAAGTAAAAGGGTGATGCATTGCATAAAAGCGTTTTGTTTCTTCATCCCACTCAAACAAAGGGAAATCGGTAACCCACAGCAAAGCGGGAGGCGCATCGGGCGAAATAAGATTAAGCCTTTCAGCCATTTCAAGGCGGAGCTGCCCCATAGCGGAAAGCGCTTTTAACCTTGGTCCGGAAATCATAAAAATAAGATCGCCAGGTTTAGCATTAAGTCTTGCAACAATATTTTTCTTTTCTTCATCCGACAAAAACTTGGCAATCGGAGCTTCAAGTTCATTTTCTTTAACGCGCATCCAAATCAAACCGCCTGCACCCTGTTTTTTTGCAAATTCGGTTAAGGCGTCGAGCTGGTTGCGGGTGTAATCGCCGCATTTTTCGGCAAGAAGACCGGTAATAATTCCATTGCTTTCAATTGTATCTTTAAACACACGGAATTCCGATTTTGAGAAAATATCGGTCATTGTTATCATTTCGAGACCGAATCTTAAGTCGGGTTTATCAATTCCGTATTTTTCCATTGCATCGTTAAAGGATAAACGGAGAATAGGAGTTTGTAAATCGTAGTCTTTAATTTCTTTTAAAAGGATTTTCATAAATCCTTCCATTATCCCAAACACATCCTCCTGGTCGATAAAGGACATTTCAAGGTCTATCTGAGTAAATTCAGGCTGCCTGTCTGCACGCAAGTCTTCGTCGCGGAAACATTTTACAATCTGGAAATAGCGGTCGAACCCGGAAACCATAAGCAATTGCTTATATTGCTGTGGCGACTGCGGCAGAGCGTAAAATTTACCTTTGTGAAGACGGCTGGGCACAAGAAAATCGCGCGCGCCTTCGGGTGTGCTTTTCATTAAAACCGGAGTTTCAATTTCAATAAATGACTGCGAATCGAAATACCGGCGGGCAGTCTGGGCAATTTTATGCCTCATTATTAAATTGGACTGCATCTCTTTTCTGCGGAGATCGAGATATCTGAATTTAAGACGCAGGTCTTCGTTAACGTCAATATTATTTTTAATAGGGAAAGGAGGAGTAACCGCTTCGTTCAAAATTACCAGTTTTTCTACCATAACGTCGATATTACCTGTAGATATTTCCGAATTTTCGGTTCCTTCAGGTCTTTTTCTCACTTTACCTTCCACCGAAATTACAAACTCTGTGCGAAGCTGTTTAGCCAGTTCGTGGGAATCTTTATTAAAAGTAGGCTCAAAAAGAACCTGTGTAATACCGTATCTGTCGCGCAAATCAATAAAAATAACGCCGCCCAAATCTCTTCTTGTATCAACCCATCCGTTCAATACAACACTTTCACCAATATTTACTTCTCTTAAATCACCGCAAGTGTGCGTTCTTCTTTTAAATAACATTAAAAATATAATCCTTCTGTGTATGGAATTTACCGAAAGGCAAAAATATA
>Ga0180031_1054903_pt1 | contig 12214 bp, 8 predicted proteins | sample BioBRNtimezero_2_FD_146429 | JGI IMG/M metagenome (GOLD analysis project Ga0180031, IMG submission 146429) | Anaerobic biogas reactor microbial communites from Seattle, Washington, USA - Biogas_R2-B RNA time zero (Metagenome Metatranscriptome) | ecosystem: Engineered > Bioreactor > Anaerobic >...
AATACATTACTATTGTATTTTTTCTGAATTATATCTTAAAGTTGTTATTTTGTCAATATTATTATTTTTTTATGTTTTTTTAGATATTCTATATTTATTAGTTTTAATTTATGTTTTGTAGCTTGATTTTTGATTTTTTTTATGATACACTTTTTTTATTCTAATTTTTTCATTGCATTTCCAAAATAAGAATATATATAGGTAATCATTATGAAAAATCGTGTTTCTGGTTTCACTTTAGTAGAATTAATGATGGCCATGGGATTATTAGTATTATTAGGATCCTTATTAATGGTCATTTTTCGTGGAGTGATGGATGTTTGGAAAGTAGCAGATGAACAACGAATGTTTGCTGAAGATGCACGTAATATTATAGAATGTCTCCAAGAAGACATGGAAGCTTTATACCATCATGATTTGCAAAGAGGGCTTGCTAGATTGGAATTAGATTTTGATAGGTATGGACAACAACGTTTGCGTTTTATTCGTAAAATTTCGCAAGAATCACAACATATTCTTTTACGAAATGCAGGAGCAGCTACAGTACAACAAGGATATTCTCATTTCTATTCTTCTAAAAATTTAACTTCTGGTAAATATCGTGCAACTGGTGGTATTGGAGAAGTAGTTTATTTATTTTCTCCTTTACAGAATTCTTTAGAATTTTGGCGTGGTTTTCGATGTCCGCCTGGTAGATCAGAGTCTTGTTGGTTGAATTCTAATTTGTTGAATTCAATATGGATTAAAAAGAATTGTGATTTATTATCTGATTCTGTTCTTCTATGTTGGTTTTCTTGTTGGGATGAAAACACGATTCGTTGGACAAATTCATCTTCTGAATGGATATTTGAATCAGGTAGAAAAGAAAAATTGCCTTTAAAATTACGAGTTATTTTGATTATGCGTGGTGAATTTTCTCCTCAGGCTGTCTTAAATAAAGATATAAATATAGATGAAATAGAATGGTTTGGAATTACAAAACAACAAAATTTTCCAGTTTTGCCATCTTCATGCAATTATTATGTCCGTGTAGGCAATGAATGGATGGAATTTCAAGAATGTACTTCAGACCGTGTCACTGGGTTGAAACGTGGAATGTTTAAAACAAAGCCTGTGGCTCATAAACAAGGCACTAAAGTAGAATGGGGAACTTGTTTTTCTATTGTCATTTCGTTTCCAACTTCAATTATATCAATGGAGTAAGCATATGGCTAAATTGATTTTTAATGGACAAGAATATCTATTTGAAGATTATGCTACGATTGGAAGATCATCCAAGTGCACCATTAAAATTTCTGACATGAAATTATCACGTATTCATTGTGAGATTATTCGAGATGATGAAGATTTTATTTTAATAGATTTACAAAGTCAAAATGGTGTTCAGCTCAATGGTGAATTTATATCTGAAGCATTGTTAGCCGATAATGATCAAATTTTGCTGGGTTTGTCGGAAGTTGTTTTTTTGAGGTGATAGCATGGCCTTGGAGCGTTGGAGTTTTGTTGTTATTGTACGAGTTTGGATAGGAATTTTTATTATTTTATTTCTTGGATTATTGATATCTGGTTTATTAGGTTATTGGATTGCATTTTTATCATGCTTTGTTTTATTTTTTGGATTTTTAGGTGGATCAGTATTCTGCATTTGGCATTTTTCAGGTTCTTATTTATGGGATTATTTAGTTCGCATTTCTTTATTATTGGGCGAAAAATTTGATAAAAACAATTTATTAAATAAAGATTTACCATTAAAATGCGAACGAGCATTGTCTCGTTATCAACGAGAAAAGCACCAATGGAATCAATTGCAAGAAGAAACAAAAATTGTCCAAGAATCGCAAGGAATTTTGCAAGAAAATTTTCAAAAATTGCAAGAAAAAGAACGAAGTTTGCGTGTTTTATGGAATAATGTTCTACAAAAATTAGGCGTAGGTGTTTTTTTTGTAGACAAAGACGGCAAAATTTTACAAGATTATTCGTCTTATTTAGAACAACTTTTAGATGAACGAAATATACAAGGGAAAAAGATAACACAATTATTTTTTCGTAGTCCTTCCCAGCGTACACAACTACAAGCGTTTGAAAATTGGTTAGAAAAAATATTTATAGGAAAAAGTTTAGAATTGCGTCGATTTTTTATTTCCAATGTTACGTATAATAAAGAAGGCAATACAAATAAAATATGGTTACGCGAATACAAAATGCATATGGAACCAATTGTGGATGGTGACTCTGTAACATGTGGCATGATTTGGTTAGAAGATGTATCAAAAATTCGTGACCTTGAAGAAGAAGTTGCAGAAAAAGAAGATCAAAAAAAAGAGAGCGTTGCTTATACTTTAGAAATGTTAAAACTAGAGCCAGAAGTACTGCATGATTTTTTAGATGATCTACGTGTACGCCTAGAAAGTATTGAAGAAAGACTTCATTTATTACAACGAGGCACATTAAACCGTATGATTATTTTGGAATTAGTAGAGAGCCTAAGCGAATTAAAAAATAGTGCAGGATCTTTGCAATTGCATGCCATTGTAGCAGAAACTGAAAAAATAGAGAAATTATTAAATATTTTGAAAAATACTCCTGGAATGTTTCGGTTTGAGCAAATTTTAGAAATTGAAAAAAGTATTAGAAAATTTTTAGAATTATTGTCTCAATTTCAACATATTGGGCAAGTTTTATCAGATGTTCAAAAAGAGGAGGAAAATGAAACTAGCAAAGAGGAAGAAAAAGAAGAATTGCCAGATTATATTCAATTAACAGACATTTATTTCCTCCGTCATATTCAAAATTATATTCAAAGAGCAGTGACTTCTGCAGGCAACTTTCCATTAGAAGTAGTTAGGTTGTTTAGACAGTCAGAAATATTATGGAATAGTATTTTACCTAACACTGAAAATAATGCATATGGCATTTTTGAATTTCGTTCTTTATTAGAACGAGTCTTAGAAAGTTTACAGTCAAATATACATAATAGAAACATTTCTATTTGCATTGAATCTGATACTCCTACTATTTTAATACAATGTGATAGCAATAAAGTTTGCAATTTATTGGCTATGTTTTTAACTGTTTCTATTTGGCGTGCTGAAAAAGGCAGTGAATTAAAAATTACTTTACATATTAGCCAAGATGAAGATCCTACTTTAGACGTTCTCAAAGTACAAACAGAAGCTACTATTCGAAATACAGATGCAAAAACAGTAGAACGAGTAAAAAAATGGCGTGCTGGAATTCAACGATATTTAAAAGAATGTTCCGCTTATTTAACTACATTAACTTGGGGATTTATGCTAGAATTGCCAGAAGTCGTCAATAAAAGATTCTCCTCTGGAATTAAAATGGGACTCTGGGGTACTCAATACTCTGAGTTAGAAGAAACATTATCAAAAATCAAAGAATACTTTCCTATGCCATTAAAACTTGTTTCAGATACACAAAATGAAGAATGTAACATTTTATTTATAGAACTAGATATACTAGAAATGTTACAAGAACAATATGAAAAAAAACGAAAAGAATCACCCAATACAATATTTATTTTAATTTTACCTACTAAACAAAAAAATTTAGAACCACAATTTTTTCAACTAGGTTTTTTTGATTTTATTCAACTTCCTTGGCATGCTGGCGATTTAAAATGGACGTTACTACAATCACTTTCTAAAATAAAATTATGAAAATATCCTATATACTGAAGATAAAAAAAATGCAAAAAATATTTTTTGCATTTTTTTTACCTCTGTTTAAAATAAGCATCTATCTAAGTAGCACTGGTTTTAGTATGAGGTATAAATGTAATAGTACGATCTAATATTAAGTAGCAACGGTTTTCTATATTCAATAGCAATGGTTTTCATATGACTTATAAATGTAATAAGTACAACCTAATATTAAGTAGCAACGGTTTTCTATATTCAATAGCAATGGTTTTCATATGACTTATAAATATAATAAGTACGACCTAATATTAAGTAGCAACGGTTTTCTATATTCAATAGCAATGGTTTTCATATGACTTATAAATGTAACAAGTACGACCTAATATTAAGTAGCAACATAACTTTTAATTTTATATATACTACATACATATATTTAAGATGCAATCGTTTGAGTATAACTTGGAAGTTGAATTTGATGTTCTTGAGCAAGTTCTTGCAAAGCATCTAAAGCGTAAATCAATTGTTCTAGTTTATGTTCACTAGTGATACAGAATCTGAGTCGACTTTTTCCTTTAGGAACTGCAGGATAAACTGCAGGTGGAACAAAAACGCCTTTAGTTTGTAAAAGTTTGCTAAGAATAAATGCAGATTCATCTGAACCAACTAAAATGGGAATAATCGCAGTTTTTTTGTGCAAGGCATGTATGAAAATTGCGTTTATGGGCTTCTTCTAAAAATACGTCAATATTTTTATGCAACCTTTGTACCATAGAATTATCTTTTTTTAGAATGCGGAGTGCTTCTAGTGTTGCTGCGGCACTTCCAGGATTAATTCCTACACTAAAAACAAACCCAGGTAAACTATAACGCAGATATTCAATAAAATCTTTCTTTCCAGCTAAATATCCACCACACGTACCTAATCCTTTCGAAAGCGTTCCCATTCGTATATCAATGTCATCTGGTTCTAGATTAAAATATTCATCTACGCCACGCCCATATTCTCCTAAGACACAAGCAGAATGTGCTTCGTCCACCATAAGGAAAGCACCATATTTCTTTTTTAAAGCTACAAATTCTGGAACTGGAGCAATGTCTCCATCCATACTATAAACACCTTCAATGATAATTAAAACTTTTTCATAATAATTTCGATTTTGTGCTAAAATGGAATCTAAAGTGTGAAAGTCATTATGTGGGAATGCTTTAGATTCGCATTTAGCAAGGCGACATCCTTGTTCAATAGAATTGTGACTCAATGCATCATAGATAATTAAGTCATTTTCATTACAAAAATTGCCAACAAAAGTCACATTCGTAGCATGTCCAGAAACAAGAACAATCGCATCTTCTGAACATTTCCATTCTGCCAATTCTTTTTCTAACTCTCTATATAATGTTTTTTCACCTGTTAATAAACGACTCCCACTAGCTGAAGTTCCATATTGAGCAATAGCATCTTGTGCTGCTTTAATTGTACGTGGATCGCCTGATAGTCCTAAATAATTGTAAGAACCAAGATTGATCACCACTTTATTATCAACTAAAGAAGTATCACGAATAACAGAATCATGGTGTACAAAATATGGATTATACTCGCCTGCCATTTCTTTTTGTCTATGAAAGTATTGAAGTTCACGAATTTTATCAAAAGATGAAATTGGTTGACGTTTAACTTTGTTTTTAATGATTCGCCATGAGTCAGGATTTGGTTGTTGCTTGAGTTGTTTTAAAATAACATCTGTAATTTCCGTAACATTATTGCATTCTAATAATGTAGCATCAGAAATAAAAACTTGATATTTTTTTTCTAGTAAAGCTGCCAATTCAATAGCTTGTAGACTATCACCCCCCAATTCTTCCACAAAATGTGCTTCATCACTTACGTCTTGAACAGACATGCCCAATACTTCAGCAAAAATACTGCGAACGCCTTCTTTGACTTCTTGGTTAATATCGTCTTGTTTTTTCGCTTTTACTTTTGGTATTTTATTCACAATAGTATGTAAAGAAATAGGAGTCACTTCCCAAGTTTTAGATTCTAGTGCTTTTTTCAATACTTGCCTTTGTGGTTTCATACTCGATGTTTTGGGTAATCCTTGATGAGATACAAGAATTAAGTCTAAACGTTTATACAAAGGAAGTTTGAGATTACGTTCATAAATACGCATAGAAACTTGGTCAATAAATTCTGTAGTAGGATCAACACCTAAATATATGACTAACACAACAGATTCTTTCCCTTTTTCATCCTGTAATCCTAAAACACACATTTCTTCGATGTTTTCTACAGTACGAAATGCTTCTTCTAGTTCATCTGGATAAATATTTTCACCACTGCTTTTAATAATTGTATCTTTGATGCGACCTTGTAAATATAAAGAACCATGGCGAATAATGGCTAAATCACCTGTTGCATACCAGCCTTCAGAGTCAACGTCTTTTTCACGAGGAATCAATTCACCATGGACTAAACGAGCTGTGTATAAAGAATCACCTCGGAAATATAGTTCACCAACTTCTTTATTCTTGAAATCTTTTACGGGCACAATTTTTGTTTCTAATGATGAAAATATACCGCCTAAAGAATTGTTCCAACGAAGTAAAAAATTAGAACTGGCTTCTGCAGACACAATTCCAGCCTCTGTCATTCCATAACCACATGCCATGGAAATTCCAATACTGATAAAAAAATGAGTTGTTTGAGGTGATAGATATGCACCTCCAGATAAAAAAAGAGCGAAGATTTACACCTAAAAATTGATTGTGCAACGAGCGAAAAAAATGTTCTCTGACAAACTTAGAACCCCATTCAGGAGCAAAAAATTGTATACAGATCGACACACCTTGCAAACTACGAAATATCATACGCTTCCACCAAGGTTCTTGACGAATTTTATTTTGCAATTTTGCAAATAAATTATTCCACAACAAAGGAACAGCATAAATTTCCGTAATTTTATGACGCTTACATGTATCTACAAATGTGAGAGGAGAACGATCTTTCATATATACAAGAGTTAAACCATACATCATTGGGAAAATTCCCATAGCAAGCAACCCAAATATATGATACAGTGGTAAAAAAGCTAAAATTTTTGCATCTGGTAACATCAAAAATCGACTATTTTCATACGTAGACCATGAACAAACTATATTGGACATTAAAGCTCGTGCATGATACACAAAAACTTTTGAGGAATCTGTTGTTCCTGAAGTGCATATAGCAAAATAAATACCCCATTGTTCTTTTTGTAATGAGGGTGCAGAATCAAGATCTTCTAATAAGGTACTTTTTAAAATTTGTTGGACATTTGGAGAAATTATCTCAGTTTCATTCGTAAGAATAGCAATGGCACCAGAATGTTTCAATAGATGTAGCAAATTTTCACGAGAAGCACGAAAATCCAATGAAATCGGATGAAAACCAGCACGCAATAATCCCCAAAATATACACATCCATTCAGGACAATTATCTAAATGAATTCCTACATACTTTCCAAGGTTCTCCACTCCTAACAGCTTCTGTAATTTTCCTGCCAATTTTTCTGTGATATTCTGAAAATTATGGTAGGACATTTTTTGAATTTCATTTTCTACCATATATTCTGCAGCAATTTTTTCACCATTGTCACAAATAACATTATATAAATTTTCAAATGTATAATTACTTTGAATTCTTTCCAACTTTGTCATAATATTTCACTCAAATTTTCTATATTTTTATTCATAATTTTTTATATAAAAAGTATTTATTAATACTGCAAAGAATAGTTTATCTTACTAAAAAATAGAGTAAAGAATAAAATTATTTTTTTTGCTGTTTTATTTTTTTTTATAACTATTGAAAAATTTATGATTAAAACAATATAAAATAAGATATTTGTATTTTTGTATTGTTTTAATCTAAAGATATTTTCGTGCTGGAAACAGAAACCTTGTATTTCTGTAGTGCTTTAATCTAAAAGATATTTTCGTGTTCTAGCACGACGTTTTTTTCCATCAAAATGCCATCTATGATTTTTTTCTAACTTTCTTAAATCATTATAAATTCGTGACAAAAAATTTTTTAGTTCATGATAAGCTTGTTGGTAAACTTGGTAATCATAAATATTCGTCATGGTAGAACCAATATCATTTCGAATATGATATTTACTTGTTTCAAATAATTCTTGAAAATTTTTATAAATATATGCAATGTCTCTATCATATTCTTCAATTCGTCGTTCTACTCTTTGCACTTTTTCAAACAAATCTTGTTCTTGTGCTAAAATTTCTAGTTTTTGTTTTTCTAAATCTTGTTTTTCATAAAAAATATTTTTTGCAATTGAATTTAATTTATCTATTTCTTCTTGTGCTTCACTTTGTTGTTGTAACACACTTTTTTCAGCACTTTGAATATTTTTTAAACTTTGTTCTACAGATTCTTGATATTGTTGTTCTTTTTTATTTAATGTGTCTTCTTGGTGTAATAAAATTTTTTCTCGCTCCTGCAACTTTGTTTTATTTTTATCTTGTTGGTATGATGTTTGTTGCAATTCTTCCTGAATATTTTGCAATTCTTGGATAGCAGATTGCTTTTTTCTATCAAATCTTTCTTGTTGGTACTTGAGTGCAAGACTTTGTTTTTCAAGATTATGTTCTTTTAATTGTATTATTTTGTTCTGCTCTTCCCATTTTATTTGCCAATCTTTTTGCATTTGCAAGGAAGCAATTCTCATTTGTTCAATGATAGTTTCTTTTTCACGAATCGTTTTATTTTGATGATATATCTTACCATATAATATTGAAATTAAAATAAAAATACAAATAATAATAATTATTATAAAACATTTTTTTATTTTATGCACGATTGGAGCATTCATCATGTTCTCCTTTATATTATTGAATACTTATTGAGTGAGATGAAGTTGAGCATAAAATCCATTTTTATCTTGAAGTAATGTGGAATGAGTGCCAGATTGTATAACTCTTCCTTGTTCTAAAACGTAAATTTGGTCAGCGTGAGAAATCGTAGCTAAGCGATGTGCAATGATGATCAATGTTTTTGTGTGAGTCAATTGTTGCAATGTTCTTTGAATCCAAGTTTCTGTCACAGAATCAATATTAGAAGTGGCTTCATCTAAAAGAATGATCGGTGTATCTAAAATAAAAGCACGAGCAAAACTAATCAATTGACGTTGACCAGCTGATAAATTTTTTCCATTTTCAAGAATTCTCTGGTTCAAATTGCCTTTTTGCAACAAAGTATGAGCTTGTAATTTTTCTAAAGTTTGCACAATTTTTTCATCAGAAATCATAGGATCAAATAAAGTAATATTTTCTCGAAGAGTTCCAGGAAAAATTGTAATGTCTTGGGGAATCAGAGCAATCGATTTTCTTAAATTATCTTTGTTGATATTTTTTAATTCCTTATTTTGAATGGTGATATTGCCTTGATAATTGTCATAATAGCGTAATAAAATTTTGGCAATGGTAGATTTCCCACTTCCTGTTGTTCCTACAAACGCAGTGGTTGTATATGGTTGAATCTCTAAACTAATATTATCTAAAACATTTGACGTACTTTCATTATAACGGAAATATACATTTTTCATATAAATAGGGACAGATTGCAATGTATCAATATATTCATGTTCTATTAGTGGCTCAGTTATTTCTAAATGTGTAAAAATACGTTTCAAAGCAGCTAGAGCCGTTTGAATCGTTGCAAATTTCATGCTAAAATCACGAATAGGAAGATAAATTTTATTTACTAAATGAATATATACAATGACAGTACTTAATGGAACATACTCATCTAGTACAATACAGCCTACATAAATAATTAATCCTTGTGTTATAAAAGAAATTGCCTCAATGCTAGAAAATAATAGTGCATCATAAAAATTACTCTGGGACCATAAATTACGATGTTGTTCATTCCATTTTTGAAATTCTTTTCGACTTTGTTGTTCTGCATGAAATAGACGTAAAATTTCTACGCCTTGAATAGACTCATTCATAAACGTTGTCATTTGTGCTACGCATTGGCGAATTTTTTGAGTTTGACTATATAATTGTTTGCCAATCCAATGAACAAAAATAGTCACAAACGGCAGGGTAAATAGCATAATCATAGATAGTTGCAATTCTAAGGCAAACATTAAATACAAATAGCCAAGAATAGTCAAAAAATCAAGTAAAATAGTGACTGTACCACCATGTAAAACAGAACTCAATGCTACTGTATCACCAACTATTTTGCTTAATAAATTTCCAGAAGGATTTTTATCTATATATGCCATATTTTGTTTCAAAATATTATGAAACAAAGCAGAACGAATGCTAGATGTAGTTCGAATAAATGCACTTTGTATCATATAATAGGAAGATACTCGGCAAATATAATCTCCTAAAATAGTAGATAAAAAAAATAAAGCATAAATTTTTAATTCCCTAGGTAAACATTTTTCAATACTTTGTAGTGATTTTTGTAAAAAAATTGGCTGGATTAACTCTATCACTAAATTTACTAGCATTACGATAAATGAAAAAATATATAACTTTTTAAAAGGTTTGGCATAATATAGAAATTTACGAAAAATAGAAAAAAAATTATATTTTGTCATGAGAAGACTTTTTACATAAATCAGAATCTTGCAAAAGTTGTTTCAAATATTTTTGCAACAAAGGACGAGGAATATTCGGAATATCTACTATTGTGAAACCATCTTGTTGCAATTTTTTTTGAAAATTTAAATAAATATTATACGAAGTTAGATAATAAGGATCTTCTTGGGGCATTTTCCCATACCAAGCCCATGGGACAAGTTGAAAAATACTTTCATATTGAACATTTAAACGTTGCATTAATTGTGCTAAATAAAAATAAGGATATTGGGAATTAGCAAGCCCAAACAATTCTGCAATCGTTTCAAAACGAGTATGAATTTTTGTCACAGAAAAATTATATTTATAAATCGTTCGAAATAAATTAGGAATATTCTTATGAAATGGAATAAAACAAGGAAAATCTATCACATGTCCTAATTCATGAAAATGAACCATATTCATAGAACGTTCTAGAAACTCTATATATAACTCCTCTGAATGGAGAGATTTCCCTATATCATATGATTTTTTTAAAAACCAATAATGCAAATCTTGATGATATTCAATATTATCAAAACAAAAAGTTTCATTGATTGTGTTAGTTTGTAAAATTTTTTGCAATTCTTCTAACATTTTCTTATTAGGTCGAATAGTATCTAATGCAATATAAAACCCCTTTTGATTCATAAACGTACGACCGGCTACTCGAGGAGTTGCAGATTGATATCCTACATAATGATCAATGATAGTTTCATCGCCTACAATCACTTGGTATTGTTTTGATTGATAACTATGACTTGTATGAGAAATTTTATTCATAAGACGTGCTTCTACATATCCATAATTGTTGGATATGTCAAAAATTTTATTATAGCGAGCTAAATATGCCATCAAAGAATCTTTTTTTAGAAAAAATACATCAGGTTCACGCACAACAGAATAATATATTTGTACATTATAAGATGGTGTACAATTTACATCAATATTATTTTTTTTCGCTAATATAGCAATATCATCAAAGATTTGGATTGTATTTTTTTTCAAAGTTTTGTAATGTTTTTGAAAAAGAATTTTCATATCTTTTAAAAAACAAAGATGACTTTCCAATTCTTTAATTTTTTTTTCTTGGTGCGGAATCTTTTGATATACAAGTAAAGATTCTTTTTCCCACCCAATTTTTTCTAAAATTTGTGCTAATTCCAAAAGATTTTCATTCGTTGGATTGTCAACCTTTTCTATGCATGCTTTCAACGTTTTATACAAAGAACAAAGATAATTTTGAGAATCTAATGTAATTTTTTCTGGTGTAATTTTCTTCCATATTTCATACGCTTTCCTATATTCCTGCCTTTGAAATAAATGCTTTCTATATATTTGTACAGTCTCTAAACTATAAGGATCTCTATCATAAGCCTGTACAATCGCTTGGTATGATTCATTTATGCACTGTAATTCTTCTAAACATTTTGCTTTCAACAGCCAAAAAATAGGAGTTTCAGAATACATTTGAATAGCTTCTTGGCATAACTTTAAAGCTTGTTGAGGACAATCTTCTCTTAATAATTGAACAATCTCACGCCAAAATGCAGTTTTATGTCCTGCTATCTCTTCTTTAGTCCACATATGATTGGGAAATAAAATCTTCACTTTTTGAAACCAACTCAATGCATGCATATATTTTGCTTGTATTAAAGCATTGGCAGCTTCAAAAAAATACGGTTCTACAAGTCGAAAATTCTCCTTATTTGCCTTCCTTGCATACAACAAAGCATCACTCCATTCTGCTTGTTTTAAATATTTCCAAGCAGTTTCTAAATGTTGCGATGCTTGTTCTTTTTTTTGCACAATATTCCCATATTGAAAAGAATTTGTTGTGCAACTTGTCAAGCATGCAACTAGCAAACAATAAACAATACAATATAAAACACTAACCATACATAATTCTCAACAATGATTCC
>Ga0180031_1068988_pt1 | contig 12066 bp, 9 predicted proteins | sample BioBRNtimezero_2_FD_146429 | JGI IMG/M metagenome (GOLD analysis project Ga0180031, IMG submission 146429) | Anaerobic biogas reactor microbial communites from Seattle, Washington, USA - Biogas_R2-B RNA time zero (Metagenome Metatranscriptome) | ecosystem: Engineered > Bioreactor > Anaerobic >...
CCATAATTAACAAATCGGGGTTTTCGACAAAATCAGCCGGATGGTCTTTGGCAATTTGTGTATTAAGTTGAACATACTTTTTGAATTCGCTTACAGCGATTCCGTTATGGATGGCTCCTTTTTTTACTACAATACTGTAAATTAAAAGTGCCATTTGATCGAGATGATGTAAATAAATCTCGTCAAAATCGATATTGCGTTCTTCGACTTCCACGTCATAGCCCAAGGTATGGTAACGGTCAATAAAGAGCCACAAGAGATGGGCATTTTTAAAATCCACGTTTTTTAAAATAACATTGGTTTTAATGATTGGCGGAGTTACCGGTTTTTGCCCTTTCATGTCTTTCATGAAAGTGGAATTGCGGAACCCAAGCACCATAGTTCTTAGTTGTTCAACCCGTTCTAAAAGCATCAAATTATGTTCATTTATCGATGGATCGTCTAGGTTTCGTTTTACAACCATATCTATCGATAAATCAACCTTGGCGTCATTAATATCAAAATGCGATTCAAAGTTCACATGATGTTTTTGAAATGATTCAACATTATTTTTAATAACTTCGTAGCGATTGTTGACAAAGGCATACAAGCGATTGATTAAAGTCATGATGAAGCGGTTTTCATAAGTCCCGATTTCTTCTTCCGGAGTTTGAGTCATGATTTTCTTCGGTTGGATTTCGTCCCCTTGCACATTACGAATCAAATGGGTATGGGAAGCGAGATGTCTAACGGATTGACTAGTGATTCTTTTGGCCCTTTCGATTGGTACTACTTCTTCGTCGTAACGTATCGCTCTTACTGGGTTTAAAACAATTTTGGCTATGCTGGGAAAATAAGATTCCAAGGTAATAATCCATTCATCGTCAAAATGTTTGATTTCCGATAAATACTTTTGATAAGCGATTCGGTCGCCTGCCCGAAAAGCATTGTAAAAGTAATCGGGAAAAACATCCTTGTTTTCCACACCTTGTAAGGCATCGACAATATGTTGATAAAATAATGTTAAATCATCTTGGGTTTTCATTACAAGGTTTCCTTTCTTAGAGATTTAAAAAAAGATAATCAAATGACTATCTTTTTCTATTTTTTATCCGGAGACGCATAAATAGATAGTCGCTAAAACACTATACTATTAGACTCACTAGATACTCTTGATTAACTCATTCAAATATCTAATGGATTCCTGAAAGGCATTTTTGCCAAATGTCTTCTCCATGAAAATTATTAAATCGCTGATTTCCTGATGTAAAAAGGATACGTTCAAAGATTCGAATTTCCGAAGGATTTTACGCATGACGAGGTAATCGAGCGCTTCGATTTCTGTTCCGCCACAAGCGATATAAACCGGAACGAAGGTTCTGATTTGCTTAAGAATTCGGTTACCAAAAGTTACTTTAAACTTTTGCGCAATAAAGGCATCGAGTTGCATCAACTTTTCGTTGGTCTTAACCGACATCGCAAATTCATCATGAGCTTTCTTGAATAATTGATCAAGATAATCATAACTCATGATAATCCCATCGGTATATGGAGCGTCAACATATTGGGCTCGATAATTGATTTCAATCGAAGTTGCCCGGTCATAAACCTTATCGGTAATCGTAAATGTTGAGTCGTCGCGGTTTGCGGTTCCGACAAACCATACGTTTTGAGGAACCAACAGTTTTCCGTTTTCAAAATTTTTCGGATCGGTCGGCCAAACGTCCGGAACAATATCAATTTTCCATTCATTGGCATCTGGCATTTCCATCATCGATAAAAATTCCGCAAAATAATACTCAATTCTTGCCAAGTTCATTTCATCCAAAATAATGAAATTCAAATCTTCCCGATAAGTCGCTTCATATAAGGCTTTCAAAAATTCCGTTTCGTTGAACCGTTTGGTAAACTCATTCAAATAACCTATTAATTCGGCACGGTCTCGCCAAGAAGGCTGAACCGATACGATATCGGAGTTTTTGCCGAAAAATTTACCCATCGCATACGGAAGGGAAGTTTTACCGGTCCCGGAAATACCTTCCAAAATGAGGATTTTGGAAGTTGCCATCCCCGCAAAAAACAACCGTATTACCTTTTCTTCATAATACAATTTTAGTTGCGAAGCTGCAAACCCGACAAACCGTTCGATCAACTCCGGTAGACCTATCATGTCTTCCGGTTTCATCGTGACTGAGGTAATGCGGTTTTTGTAGAATTCGTCGACTGCGGTTAGCTTAACAAATCTGGTATCGCCAACCGGCCGCGCTTTTGCTTTTTCTTCTTCTTGGAATTTTCCTTCCCCGATTGGGATTTCGCCACCCGTGATATTGGCAACCTTAAGAGCCAAAATCTTGTTCTTTTCATCGACAAGTTCAGCCGTTTTTAAGTTAAGCATGGCGATTTCGTCAAGCAATTCTTCCTTTTCAATTTCGCGTTTCGTAAAACGAATATAGCGCTTCAAGAATTGGAATAAACGCATAAACAAAAAGCCGAAAAATGCAAAGTTGATGACGATTACGACAAACTCGGCAATCCAATCCAAAGCATTGAATTTGTTACTTGCATTGATCAAACCTGTAACATACAATTTTATGTCAGTATAAAAGAATTTTACAAAGGCATTGATAATGGACGAGAAAAAGGCGATTAAATTGTAAAAGAATTCGCGAATGAAATTGATATAATATCGAGAAAATTCAATCATGCCATTCCTCTCCTGTTAAATAAAAAAGTGAAAGTTATTCTTGCTTTTCTGCCTTAGCTTTTTTTAATTCCTCTAAAAGTTGTTGACGCATTAATTCGCGTTCTTCTTCTAACCGTTTTTCTAGGGCAAGGCGTTCTTGTTCTTTTTCTTCAGCATGTTTAGTTTCAAGTTTTTCTTTATTCGCTTTCATTAACAAACGAATTAAAACAAATAATTCATAAGCAAATAGTAAAGCCGTAGGAATTACGATTACAAGGGCAAACCCTGTAGGCTTTTGCACAAAGTCAAGAACTTTTCCGGCTCCACTCCATTTGGATTTGTAGATACCAAGCACATTTACTTGGTGTACAACTTCATAGTGAGCCGAATCATTGGCACCGTTTGGATCATACGGATTTGTGGCATTGCGTTTATCACCTTGGGTTACAAACTCTAATCCTCCGTCAAAGGCAGGGCGAATTTCCACGATTCTGTGGGTATTGAAATGATCTATTCTTGTATCATAGAAGGTAATGATATCTCCAACTTTTAATGGTTGAACACGCTTTTCGCGATTTTTATCATTAACCGCTTTAACAAAAAGCAAATCACCTTTGTAGAAAGAATCTTTGTTGTTTCCTTCCATCGAATCCGATTGAACCGTCAAAAAACCTGTACCAAAAACGTTCGGAATATCCATGTTTGTTTTAACCCTTATATTGGCAATCGCAAATATTAACATAAAAGCAATAAAAACATAAAAGAAACTATTTAAAACTATACTCAACACTTTTTTAATGATATCTTTGGTTTCTTGCTTCATAATATCCTCTTTCTTATAAAATTTTTTTTATTAATTAAATAATATCACATTACTTCAAAAAATTCTACATTTTCGTTAATTTTTAACAAGAAACCACTATTTTTTTTATTATTTTTGTTAAGAACGTCACAACTTTTTTAGCTGTGACGTTCATTATCAAATTTTTTTTAATCCTGATACTTTATTTATTCATATTTTGCGTATACTTTAATGATTCCATCATCATCTGTATCAGCTGGCATAGTGAAAAAAACAAATTCAGATGTTAAATCCTCATCTATAAACCAACCAGCAAAATTTAAGCCTGGTAAAGTTGGAGCTATTGGTGGAAGTATATTTGTTCCAAATTCTTGAGTTATTGCGTCAGCAATTTCAAACTCTACTTCCCCTTCAGGTACATAAACAAATTGAAGTGTGTATTGGTTTACAGCCCATTTAGCATATAAAGTAAGATTACCCGCTGGCATATGATAGTCGGAAAAATCCACTTCATCTGTAAAATCAGAGTCTTTATACCAACCTTCAAATGTATGGCCTTCCTTGGTCGGTTCGTTAGGTTCCACTATTGTTTTACCATATTCATATACAAATTCAAGAGGATCTTCTGAAACATCACCATTTAACTCGAAGGTAATCTTGTATTCATTCACTTCATATATTCCGAAGAGATTTTGATCAGGCATTGAATTGGATTCGTAAAGATTATCATACAATTCTTCTTTATACAAAACGATGTGATGTCCTTCTACATTATCAAGATCCGATAAATCAATTGTATCGCCCCAACGGAAGAATTTTTCGGTTTCAATTCCTACCAAATCTTCAACAGTAATTGTAAATCTCTTTAATCGATAAGTTTGGAACAATTCAACTACTTGGTCTTCTTCAACAATTGCGGTCAATTTGGATGCTACTAGTTCATAATGAGTCTCTGGATAGCCAGCAGATGTATCATCCATCGAAGCTGTTTCGCCAACCTCTTCAAGGTGTTCTTCAAAAATTGCAGGTAAATATTGATCTGCTACTGGTCCTTCCACATTAACTACTGTACGATAACCAGTTTGCTTTTTATTGGTAAATTGGAGACTTACTCTTAGAGAATCATCAATGATTGAGTCGATGCAGTCGGCATCCCAACCTTCAAGCCAAATGCGAACGGTAACATCAGTATAATAGTACCCGTTTTCATCTTGGTTTTTGTCAGAAATAAACGCAACTGGATCAGCACCCAAGAAACTAGTAATTGTTTCCGCAAGTTTTACACTTTCATTGGTAATTTGGCTGTTTGTGTGTTTCGCGTTATAATAAGAAACTGCGCCCTCAAAAATCGCTTCTGTTCCTTGAGCTTTATTACCATAAATAGTGCTTACCCCAAAACCATTCGTGGTATCGGAAACAGCATATTCTGGTAGTTCATAAACCAAATCATAAGAAACGCGATTTCCATCTACTGAATTGAATGACATTCTCGCTGAGTTTGCGGTATAGTAGTTGATAACATCTCCAGGATTTACATTATTCCCGTGCGAGCCAATGAAATTGGCATCGGCTTTCCATTTAATGGCATTGCTGGAAACACTAGTGTCTTTAGTTAAATAAACGTATTGGTTTGCAACCAATGAACGAATTGAGACATCAAATTCTAAGAAACCGCCGGTTTTACTGTCAAGTGGTGCTTTTTGGCGATCGGTAAAATTTACTCCATCTTCCGAAGTCACATTTTTCAAAGCAAATTCATCAAGATTATAACCGTCTGCTTCCAAATAATCCCAAAAAGTTTCCTCATCTAATTCAGTAAACCATGCTTTATTTGCTAATGCAATCCCTTCTTCATTAATTGTCAATTTCCCCATTGCTATTTCAAGGCCATCATCGGTTGAAACATCAATGTCAATTGGCAAAATAGTTGCAGTATTAGTTAATGTAAACCAGGCAAATGTTACGGTTCCAAGTGCAACAAGCGCAAAGGAAACCGATAAAATTCCCATTAATAGTTTTTTAGTTATTTTATTCATGTTTTTTTATTCACTCCCTTATATTTTTTAATTAGGGTTTTATAGTTGAAAATTGTAAATTAATTGTTAAGTTTTTTTTCATTAACGCGTCAATACAATCCGAATCCCAGCCTTCAATCCAAATACGAATAGTAATACTTCCCTGATAATAATTGTCAACCGGATTTTCGGTTGGAAGAGTTAATACTTCAGGGGCCCCCACAAACGACGTTATCGTTTCCGCAAGACTAACCCCCTCTATACTCAAGGGATTCAAACTATGTTTAACGTTATAGTATTCAACTGCTCCGGGGATTTGCGGGGTGGTACCTTGCGCAGTATTATTTTCGCTATCTGGGAGTTCGTAAACTATCAGTTCGTCTTTGCTTTGAAAGGACATTCTCATTGCACTTTCAACAGAATAGTTTACTAAATCTCCCGCAATAATCAATTCGCCTTTACTGTTGTGAAAGGTTGCATCAGCCATCCATTCAATCGGATTGCTGGAAAAACCAGTATTGGTAGTGATATAAATGTTTTGACCACCAACCGGCGAACGCAAACGAAGTTTAAATTCCAGGTATCCACCCAATACACTATCTTCAACATCGTTTTTATACATATCCCTAAAATTAATTCCATCAGGTGATGTAACGTTTTTTAATCCGAAGGATTCGTCATATCCCAAACTTTTTAAATAAACCATCATTATTGATGCAGGTATTTCAGCAAACCATTCATCGGAATACGTTTCATCACCCAAGGCAACTTCAATACCTTCGGAAGTCGAAACATCAACTTCGAAGGGGGCAATAGTTGAAACATTGGTTAATGTAAACCATGCAAATGTGACTGTACCTAAGGCGACAAAAGAAAATGTGATAGACATTAAAACCGTAATAAATTTCCTTGTTATTCTTTTCATTTTGTCCTCCTTAGGTAATTATTTCTTATGGTTGAATTCTCGTAAATTTCAAATCAATTTTTAAATTTGATCCAAATAAAGAATCAAAGCAGTCTGGATCCCAACCTTCAATCCACACTCTTACAGTTACGACACCGTAGTAATAATCTCCAATTTTATTTGTCAAGGTTACTATTGGGCTTAACTCAGTAAAACTAGTGTTTGAATCTGGTAAGGTCGCTGCCGAAAAATTTAAACCATTGTACTCTTCACCTGGAATGGAAATCAAACCGTTTTTTTGGTTATAGTAGTGTACGGCACCTTCTAATTGTGGGGTGTCACCCAAAACTTTATTTCCGTACTCTACATCTGAATTAGTACCATAGGCATTTTCTGGAAGTTCATAAATAATTTTTACAATTTCATTTCCAGCAACAACAGTACTAATAGAAAATCTTGTTGCATTTGCAATATAATAATCTTGTTCTTCGCCAACCGCTATTTCAGTGCCTTTGCTATTAATAAAGTTGGTGTCAGATTTCCATGTTTTGACATCACTGGATAATCCGCTCCCGTTGGCTACGTAAACATCTACTCCTTCAGTTAAGGAACGGAAGCGTAATTTAAATTCAATGTAACCATCTTCATCTGCTTCAGATTTGATAACACCATCCATATCTTTAAATGTTTTTCCGTCTAGAGAAGTAATATGATTCATTCTAAAATCGGATCCAAAACCTGCCCCGTTTAAGAATGATGTGACAACAGAAGCAGGAACATTTGTGTAGAAATCAGGATTGGAGTCACCTAAGGATACTTCGATTCCATCAGATGATGTCACATTTGCGTAAAATTGCGAAACTGTTGCAGTATCAGAAAGAGTAAACCATGCGAAGGTTGCTGTTCCGAAAACAAACACCGAAAACGTTAGCGATAAAATACTAACTAATAATTTTCTTGAAAGTTTCCTCATTTTTCACCCCTTTTAATAAATTATTTTTATTATTCAGCTTTTTTGAAAACGATAATTGCTGTAATTTCATCATCTAAAATGGAGTTAAAGCAATCAGGATCCCAACCTTCAATCCAAATGCGAACAGTGATAATTTTCGGAGTATTTTCTACTAAATCCAAAAGTTCTGCAGCAGCAGATAAATCTGTCGAACCTGGCAATGTAACTTCCGAATAACTAGTAATAAGGTTTTCACCATTTTTCTTTAGATAATAATCAACCATACCGTTTGGACTCCTAGAGGTTCCCAAAACAGTATTAGTTTCCGTTTCTGGATGTTCATAAACAACTTTTACTTCTTCTTCTTCTTCTTCGAGTTTTTCTGCAATTGATAATCTTAATGCATCATGAGCATAATATGTACTAGGTTCATCATTTGCGGTAACTGGGACTTCTTTGGCGTTTGTAAAGGTAGCATCCGGAGTCCATTCTACTCCAGTTGAAGCAAAGGTAACTGCATGCAAATTAACAGTTGCGTTACTAGGTGAACGAACCCAAAGGTCGAATTCAATATAAGGATTTGTTTCACCTTCACCAGGTGCGGCATTATAGGTAATCGCCGTTAATTCACCAAGGCGATACATATCAATACCGTTTGGAGAGGTAATATCTTCTAAAGTAACATTTAATTTGTTGATTGCTGTTTGAATAACATCATCTGGAATTGTAGTATAGTAAGTATTTCCATCTAGTGAAATTTCAATACCATCACCTGCAGTGACTTGTGCGTTAAATTGCGATACGGTTGCAGTATCAGATAGCGTGAACCACGCGAATGTTGTTGTACCTAATGCAACAAGTGCAAAGGCAGCAGAAATAATAGCGAACAATAATTTAGTTGTTAATTTTCTCATTTTCTTTTCTCCTTTTCTTATTTTTATTTTTAATGAGTTTTTTGAATTTATCGTTTAGAGGATTTTTGCTCCTCTGAAACGCAATTGAATTTTGATTTTGTCTTGCAGGATAGCATTAAAGCAATCTGCATCCCATCCTTCAAGCCAAATGTTGATAATTGCTTTACCGTAGTAGTACTGTTCGTCATCAACAATAGCTCCTTTTTGCAAAGCAACAACTTTGGAATTGTAGTCTAAGGGAACATTCCCTTGAATTTGGGTAAGCGATGTTAAGGTTTCTGGAATTTCAGTTGGCGGAGTTAGTTTGTTAAAGTAATGTTTGGCATTCCAATAACCCAATGCACCATAAGGTTTCCCAAAACCTCTTGCTTCATTTTCTGATGGATCATAGATGAAGCGGACAAGTTCTTCTTGATTTCTTTCATCCAGTAACCCTAATACTTCTTCTTCCACAGGTGTTTCCACAAAAGAGATTCGCAAGGCATCTGAGGCATGAAGTCTTTTTATTGTTCCGGGTTCTATCACAGTTCCTAGTTCATCGTAGATAAACTCTGCACTTGACTTCCAATCAATCCCTTGGGATACAAAGAATGTTCCTAAATCACTGTGTACTTCTCCATAGTGCAAACCAATACCGTTGTTATCGACAAAGAAGACTGCATGATCTGCTCTCTTTGACCGAAAATAGACAGTTAGTGACACATAGTGACGATTCGGGATAGCAGGAACAGGATTAATTACCCCCAAAACAAATTCATACCCATTCATAGTCGTCACATCTTTTAGGAATAGTTGACTTCCGATTGCTTCTTTGATGGAAGATGAATCAATATCGGTGGTAAAGGTTTTTCCGTCAAGGGAAATTTCCAGTTCATTCCCTAAGGCGACTGAAAAATCAAGGTAATCAACCGTTGTTCTTGTCGTAAAGGTCAACCAAGCAAATGTTGTTGTGGTCAAGGTAACAAGAGAAAACGCTACAGAAAGAATACCTAAAAATATTTTCCGATATATCCGAGATCTTCTCATGATAGATCTTGACCGCCTTCAATCTTGAAGTTCATCTGCAACTTAATTCGTCCCCCCTGAACATCATTGGTACAATCAGGGTCTTCCCCCTCAAGCCAAAGCAAGAAAGTATACTTGTTGACTTGCCCTGGTCTGAAGTTTCTGATGACTTCATCCAATACTCGCGTGTCGGAAACAAAATATTCTGCTTCCGGCATATTGAAGTATTCGGTTTCTTCTTCATCCGGTTTTTGGTACATCGTAAAGATTGTATCATTTTCGATAAAGAGAATCCTAATTGCACTGTCTAAACCAAGATGAACAGATCTAATATCCAAAGTCATTCGGACTGGAACGGTTTCGTTTCCCGTGTTCTTAAGATAAAATGTGTATGCCAAATACTCATGTAGGGGATCGTTGTAATTTCCGTCCGTGTTCATTGCTTCTTCGATATTTATCCAACTATAGGTTATATCCAAAGCATCGATGATTGGATCAGCTGATAGCCTAGATGATGGTGCCGTGAAATCTTTGTCATCAGATAGAATAATCCCTCTTTGAAAAGACTCTTCCGAAATCGCCATAACAAAATTACCTGCATACTGGCCAAAATAAGTAAACACAATGATTGCTACGCTTAAAAAGCCAAAGATTAAGATACCAAGTCTTAGGAAACGCCTTCTAATAAGGTAATTTTTGGTGTGTTTAATACCAATTACTGCAATCTTTTCGTCCCCCCTTCCAAGGAAATCTTTTTATTTTGGCAGGCAATGCAAAAAAGGCTGCCAAAAACCACAAATTTCTTCATGGTAGCTGGCAACCTTTCGTCATTCAGGCCCTATAGCTTTGCGTCACTAGCTTTCGCTAGTTTTGCCCTTTTCATGCATACTTATTTTTGTTGTAGATAGTATAACATTAAATTAAATTGCTGTCAAGCAAAATATGTTAATTTTTAACATTTTTTTATTCAGGTTCAGAAGTTTGTTCTTCTTCTGCCGGTTGATTATCCAAATTTTCCTCTTCTTGGGTCGGTTCTGTTTCCACAATTAACTTGCTTTTCCATTCTTCGTTACTAATATATGATAGAAAATCCGCTTCGGGAATAGGCTTGCAGAAATAATATCCTTGAATTATGTTGATATTATGCTTGCTTACAAGGTCAAGCAATTCCTTGTTTTCCACGCCTTCCGCAACCACGTGTTTGTCGGTGGTGTTGGCGAAGTCAACCAACATCTGCGCAAACTTATCCCGCATCATTGATTCGGAATCCGTTTGAAGGAACGACCTATCTAATTTTATGATATCAATCGGCAAATATTCTAGTTTTGTTAAAGTATTGTAGTCAAGGCCTAGTCCATCGATAGCGATTTGGAAACCTAGTTCTTTTAATTGCTTGATGTTGTTGTGAATAACCGAATACCTTTCGAATACCGCAAACTCAATAATTTCCAAAACAATATTTTTGGCGTGCATTTTGTATCGTTTCAAGACTTTTTCGAAATCCACCGCCAAACGTTCGTTGGTAAGCTGCTTAGGACTTAAGTTGAACGATAATTTGATATCGTAGTCAGGGAATCTTTTGGTTAAAATATTATGGGTTTTAATCAATTCTTCCAATCCCCAAATACCTACCCAATTAATGTCCCCTGATTGTTCGAGGATATTAATGAAGTGCTGCGGAGTCAAGGTTCCGTGTTCCGGATGATTCCATCTAAGAAGCGCTTCCCCACCAAAGATTGTTTGATCTTTGACATTAATTATCGGTTGATAATAAAGCACGAACTCCTTATTCTCAATCGCTTCTTTGATTTGATGATAGTATTGGAGGTTTTCTCCTTCGGTAGCACTCATTTCGTCAGAGTAAAGAATTATCCGGTTTCCGCCTTCTCTCTTAGCTATATACAGGGCAATATCAAGCGATTTTTGGAGTTGCTTCCAGGTTTCTCCATGGGCGGGGTAGAAACTGATTCCGATACTTGAGGATACCTGAATCGTTGTGTTGTGAAAGATAGGAAGCGGGGTATTAATCGCTTTTTGAATATCTTTAGCCATGTTGAGATATTCGCTTCTGTTATGTTCACCCCTAAAGAAGATTAAAAACTGGTCTTTATCTACCCGCGCAATTTGCGTGCGTTTGGGGATAAGCGGAATAATTCGTTGGGTAATTTTTTCCAAAATCTTTTCGCTTTGTTTTTGTCCGAAAGCATTGACAACATCGGAAAATTTATCCAAATCAATCAAATATAGGGCAAATATCGTATCTTTGGTAGCTTTGGATAAATAAGACGTAATCGAAGTATAGATTTCTGATTTGGTAAGCAATCCGTCAATTAATGTGAATGCTTCCTCGCGGTAATGACGGCGTTCTTTGATAACCCGGTACCCCAAATACATGGTAAGGGCAACCGTTACAATAATTAAGATAACCGTAAACAAGACATAAATTCCCGGACTGAAATTAACGTTTGAGAGCATAGTAGGACCTCCTAATTAAATTTTCTTTTCTAAGGTAAATTGTTCATCAAGCAAATTGACAGCTTGGTCAAGAGGGATAGCTTTGCTGATGAGGTGGCCTTGAATGACATTGCATCCATTTTTAATTAAGAATTGGTTTTGCTTTTCGTTTTCCACCCCTTCGGCTATTACCCCAAGGTCTAAACTTTTCGCAAGCGAAATCAACTTCGGAACAATTGCCCGGGAATATTTATCCGTATTGAGATAACGGATAAACTCACGGTCAATCTTGATGGTATCAATCGGCAAATCTTTAAGATACAACATTGAACTGTATCCCGTGCCAAAGTCATCAAGG
>Ga0180031_1017541_pt1 | contig 11810 bp, 11 predicted proteins | sample BioBRNtimezero_2_FD_146429 | JGI IMG/M metagenome (GOLD analysis project Ga0180031, IMG submission 146429) | Anaerobic biogas reactor microbial communites from Seattle, Washington, USA - Biogas_R2-B RNA time zero (Metagenome Metatranscriptome) | ecosystem: Engineered > Bioreactor > Anaerobic >...
AGCACTTTTTATCAGCCTGATGATGGTTTCCGCAGTAGTTTGGGCTCAAGAACCGGAAAAGATCGTCAGGATCGAGATTACGGGGAATGAAAGCATCGACAGGGGTGTGATCGCCAACACCTTGAAGACAAAAGAGAATCAGCCTTACAACCCTGAAAAGCTCCGGGAAGACATGAAGAGCATTTACAAGACCGGGTTCTTCAGCGACGTGCAGATCGATGTGCAAGACACGGATCAGGGGAAGGTAGTGACGTTTGTAGTTATTGAAAGACCTCCTATTAAAACCATTTATATCTCGGGCAACAAGAAGATAAAAACCGAGGATATCAGGGAAAAGTTAAAGGTACGGCCGAATACGGTCATGAACATCGAAAAGATCAAAGAGAGCATGGATGAAGTGAGAAAGCTCTATGCGAGTAAAGGCTTTTACAACGCCCGGGTAGCCTACGAGATCGTCCCGGAGGAAGGCTACGACATTGGGGTAAGGTTCACTATAGACGAACCGCAAAAGGCGTTTGTGAGAAAGATCTCATTCACCGGCAACCGGGCTTTCAAGGCCGGTAAGCTCATGGATCGTATGAGTGTCAGGGAGAAAGGATGGTTCTCCTGGTTCACCGGGTCGGGAATTCTTGATGAAGAAGCCCTCGAAGAAGATCGGAAAAGGATAGAAGCCTTTTATGCAGACAACGGTTATGTGAAGGCAAAAGTAGGGGTTCCGGATATTACCGTATCCAAAGACGCCAAGACAATCGCTATCACGCTCCCCATCGAGGAGGGGAGTATCTACAAGGTCGGTACCATCGACTTTGCGGGTGACATAATATTTTCCAGGGAAGAACTGCTGAAGGACATGAAGAGCAAGCCGGGGGCCGTATTCAGGTCTTCTGTGTACCAGGCGGATGTTATAACGTTGACCGATCTGTACCAGGACAAGGGATATGCATTCTGTGATATTGCCCCCCTCTCTGTTACCGATGATAATACCCGGACTATCGACCTTACGTTCAACGTGATAAAAGGTCAGGAAATATACGTAAACAGGATCAATATACTCGGCAACACGCGGACAAGAGATAAGGTAATCCGGCGGGAGTTACGAATCGCAGAAGGTGACCGCTACTCGGCCACAAACCTCAAAAGAAGCAAAGAACGGCTCACAAACACAACATATTTCAAAGAAATCGATATGAAGCTCATCAAGACGGATGAGCCGGATAAGATTAACCTGGATGTTGCAGTCGAGGAAAGACCGACCGGCTCCCTCAACCTCGGGGTCGGCTACAGTACATCTGAAAAGGCGGTGTTAAGCGGTTCCGTCTCTCAGCAAAACTTTCTGGGCACGGGGAGAAAGGTTTATCTCAATGCATCCCTTGGGAGCGTAACCAATCAATTCAGCTTCACCTTTGTGGAGCCCTATATTTTTGACCTCAACCTCTCGGCCGGGTTGAGTGCATTTCATTACAAGCGGGAAATGGATAGCTATGATTATAAGTTGAGCGGCGGGAGTTTCTCTCTCACAAGGCCCCTTACCGACTATGTGAAATCCAGCATCCGTTACAGATATGAAACCGCCACCGTGGAAAACATATCGGAAGATGCAAGCAACTACATTAAAGAGCAGGAGGGAACGTCCACAACAAGCAGTGTTACTCTCTCCCTTTCCAAGAACACGATCGACAATGTCATGAACCCCTCGAAAGGAATCAACACCGAAGTTTCCTTTGAACTTGCCGGTGGTCCCTTTGGCGCGGACAATGACTTTTATAGGACAATAGGCTCTTATGGACGATACATTCCCGCAGGGTTTTGGGATACGACATTCTTCATCCGGGGAACTGCGGGTACCATCCAGGGGTACAGCGGCAAAAAGGTTCCTATTTATGAGAAGTTCTATGTCGGCGGCCTTTCCACCGTGCGGGGCTTCAAATACGGAGAGGCAGGCCCGTTAGATGAAAATGGTGATCCCATCGGGTCGAAGAATCAGTTGTTCTTCAACCTGGAATGGATTTTTCCGGTTTTCAAGCCTGCCGGCATAAAGGGCGTGCTCTTCTTCGATGCAGGCCATGGCTTTGACGAAAGCAAGGGATTCCTCATGAATGGAGCAAGGACGGCAGCAGGGGCAGGGATACGGTGGTTCTCGCCCTTTGGACCGATCAGGCTCGAGCTCGGCTTTAACCTTAGCCCGAAGAAGGATGAGAAGAGCAATTACTTTGACTTCGCAATTGGCTCACAATTTTAACAGGAGGTAATATGAAAAATATTCTTTTGATTGCCATGATGATCGTCATCTTTGCCTTTCCGGCAGTCGCGAAGGGTCAGGCGTTGAACGTGGTCTATATCGATGTCCAGAAAGTTATGGTTGAGTCGGAGAAAGGTAAAGAAGCAAAGCAGACCCTGAGTCAGGAGGCGGAGAGACTCAGGAAGAACCTGGACAGCAAACAGAGCGAGCTGCAAAAAATGAAGGATGCCATCGAAAAACAAGGAGCCACCATAACGCCGGACGCACGGGCTGAAAAAGAGAAGCAGTATCAGAGCAAGCTCAAGGACTATCAAAGATTAGTAAGCGATTACCAGACCGAGCTGCAGCAAAAGGACATGGAGTTCACACAGAAAATACTCAAGGACATAGACGATGTTGTCAAGACTCTTGGCGAGAAGGAGAAATATACTCTTATTCTCGAAAAAAGCCAGTCCGGAATACTCTTTGCTTCACCGTCTATCGACATAACATCCAAAGTGATCAGCCTTGTAAATGAGACGGCAAAGAAGAAACAACCGGCCAAGAAATGATCAGGCTCGAGAGTCTCGCAAAAAAGGTAGAGGGTCGCCTTGTAGGAGACGGTGATACTGTCATAACCGGTATTGCCGGTATCAGAGAAGCCGAAAAGGGAGACATAACCTTTGTCGCCCATACCGGTTTCGCAAAGTACCTCAAGGACTGCCGGGCTTCAGCCTTCCTCGTCGGTGAAGATGCAGATCCTGAGATTACAGAGGGTAGAAATGTCGTTGTTGTCAAGAATCCGACCCTGGCCTATGCTGCCATAGCGGAACTTTTTGACCAACGGACCCGGTTGGCGGAAGGGGTAAGTGAATTGGCCTTTGTATCACCTCACGCCAGGGTGTCACAGGGAGCTGCTGTGGGCCCATACGCCTACGTAGGGGACGGGTCGGTCATCGGAAAGGATGCAGCGATCTATCCCTTCGCATACATCGGCAATGATGTGAAAATCGGCTCGGGAACCACGATTTATCCCCACGTTACGATTTACGACAGGGTCAAAATAGGCAAAAGGGTTACGATCCATGGAGGGGCCGTGATCGGCAGTGATGGATTCGGGTACGTGTGGGATGGGAAAAAACATGTGAAAATTCCACAGATCGGCAACGTGGAAATCGAAGATGATGTCGAGATAGGGGCAAACGTTACCATCGACAGGGGTTCTCTCGGAAAAACCATGATCGGGCGAGGTGTGAAGATCGACAACCTTTCCCAGATCGCACACAATGTTTTCGTCGGCGAGAACTCAATAATTGTTGCCCAGGTGGGTATAGCAGGCAGCGCCGTCATCGGGAGGAATGTCGTCCTTGCCGGACAGGCAGGGGTAAGGGACCATGTGACCGTAGGGGACAATGTGAAGGCCGGTGGACAGACCGGCATAACAAAGGACGTGCCGGAGAACTCCCTTATTATGGGTACGCCTCATCTGCCATTCAAAGAATGGGCAAAGCTCCAGGGGTATTTCAAGGCGCTACCCAACCTGTTTGCCAGGATGAAGCAGGTTGAACAAAAGCTCACGATGGAGGCTGGAAATGATTGATATCAACGAGATAGTTACGTTACTCCCCCATAGCTATCCCTTTCTCCTTGTTGATCGGGTTTTGGAATTCGAAGCAGGAAAGCGGGTAGTAGGCATAAAAAACATTACTTTCAATGAACCGTTTTTTACCGGTCATTTTCCGGGCAGGCCCATTATGCCCGGTGTTCTGATCGTTGAGGCCATGGCCCAGGCAGGCGGTATCCTTGCCTTCAAGTCCTTTCCGGACATGAAGGGCACCGTCCTTTTTCTCGGCATCGACAATGCCAGATTCAGAAAACCCGTGATACCCGGTGACCAGTTAAAGCTCCAGGTGGAGGTCGTCAGGCACAAAAAGGAAGTATGGATATTCGAGGGGCAAGCCCTGGTAGATGATGAAATCGTCGCAGAGGCCAGGATCATGGCAATGCTCAAGCAGGATTAGGAGAAAAAGCACGTGATACACCCAACAGCCATCATAGATAAGAATGCCGCTATAGATCAGTCGGTTGACATAGGACCGTACTGTATCATAGAAGGCAATGCCACAATACGAAAGGGGACCAGGCTCCTCTCTCACGTGATCATTCAGGGAAGAACTGAGATCGGTGAGAACTGCACCATAAGCCCGTTCTGTTCACTCGGCGGTCCTCCGCAAGATATTTCATACAAGGAAGAGGATACTACCCTTGTGGTCGGCAGCAACAATACCATAAAAGAATATGTTACGATGAACAGGGGTACCACCCATGGCGGCGGAGTGACAACCATCGGCGACAACAACTTCATCATGGCGTATGCACACATAGCCCATGACTGCACGGTCGGCAGTAACATCATCATGGCAAACTGTGCGACCCTTGCGGGCCATGTTGCAGTTGCAGATTCAGTAAACTTTGCGGGTCTCTGCGCTGTTCACCAATTTTGCAAGATTGGAAAATTCGCATTTGTAAGCGGTCTCACCGGTGTTCCCAAGGACGTACCCCCTTTTATGATTGCGGCAGGCAGCAGGGCCAAACTTTATGGCCTCAATGTGGTGGGTCTCGAGCGACAGGGGTTTTCCAGGGAAGAGATATCCAAGCTGAAGAAGGCATACCGCATTCTGTTCAGGTCCGCCCTTCCTCTCAGTACGTCCCTGAAAATAATCCGGGAAGAGCTGGACGGAGAGAATATAAAGGAGCTGGTCCGGTTTATCGAATCATCGCAGAGGGGCATATGCCGCTGAGAATGGTCCTTGTCGGCGCAGGCCACATGGGGAAAATCCATGTGGATAAACTCGCCTCCTTCGCTGATGTCCATATTGCAGGCATCGTCGATGCAGACGCTGCAATGGCCCGAGACGTTGCGCAAAAGTACGGGGTACCATGGTTTGGCGACTACAAAGAGCTTCTTGGCCATGTGGAGGGGATTGTCATTGCGAGTCCCACGGAAACCCATTACCGGATCGCCAGGGACTTTTTGGAAGCAGGGAGCCATGTGTTTATCGAAAAACCGATCGCAAAAACCCGGGAAGAGGCAGCAGAGCTTGTGGACCTCGCACGGAAAGCAAAGCGGGTTCTCCAGATAGGACACCTTGAAAGGTTTAATCCTGCCTTTACCGGAGCAGCTCCCTTTATCAAAAAACCGGTACTGATTGAAACCCGCAGGGCGAGTGGATTTACAGGGAGGTCTATTGATATCGATGTAGTTCTCGACCTGATGATCCATGACATTGACCTTGTCCTGTCCCTTGTCGACGGCGAAGTCAAAAGGGTGAGGGCGCAAGGTTTTTCCCTTGTAACGGACAACCTGGATGCAGCAAGCGCACAGGTGGAATTTGCAAACGGCTGCATTGCCAATCTCACCGCAAACCGTATCTCGGCCGTAAAAGAGCGGAGCTTGACGGTTTTTCAGAAAGACCGGTACATCTTCGTTGACCTCTTGAACGGCAAGATTACCAACACCGTAAAACAGGGCGAAGGTTTACTCGATACCACGGAATACACGGCGAAAAAGCTTGATGCTGTAAAGCATGAACTCATGGCCTTCATCCAATCCATCGCCACTATGTCGGTTCCCATCGTTAAAGGGGAGGACGGTTTAAGGGCCCTTGCCCTCGCTCATCAGATCAAAGAGTATATTGCAGAAAAACAGTTTCAATAGGCAGTACAACGGGAAGATCGTTATTGTCACAGGCGAGCTTTCCGGGGAAATCCATGCCTCTCACCTTGTGCGGGCACTCCAGGGCTCTCTCGATGCCCGATTCAGCGGCATGGGCAGCACCATGCTCCAGGAGGCCGGGGTCAGGATAATTGTCGACTACAGAGAAATCTCCGTAACCGGCTTAAGTGAGGTTGTGTGGAAGCTGAAATACATCAGGCGGGCCTACAATACGCTCCGGGATCATATACGGAGAGAGCATCCGTCGCTCCTCGTCCTTGTTGATTTTCCCGGTTTTAACCTGAAAATCGCCGGGTTCGCAAAGGCGCTGGGCGTACCGGTTGTCTATTTCATCCCGCCTCAGATTTGGGCATGGCGGAAATCCCGCATCAGAAAAATCCGCGAACGAGTGGGCAAGGTTATCTGCGTCCTGCCCTTTGAGAAGGCCCTCTACGACAAAAACGGCGTGGATGCGACCTACGTGGGACATCCGTTTATGAACACCGTAAGGCCGTTCTATTCAAGGACCGAGTTCCTTGACAGGCTGGGAATCAACGAAAAAGGTCCCATTATCACCATCATGCCCGGCAGCAGGGAAAACGAGGTCAGGAAGCACATGCCCACCCTTCTCGCCGTCATCGCGAGTCTTGAGCGGCGTATTGACAAGTTGACCGTTCTCCTGCCCCTTGCCGAAAATATCGACTTCCGGCTCATCCGTGACCATATCTCGACGCGCCCCTCTATAAAGGCCTTCAAGGGCCTGTCCTACGACGCCTTATCCACTTCCGACCTTGCCCTCATCGCATCCGGAAGCGCCACCCTGGAAGCCGCAATACTCGGCACCCCCGCAATCGTCATCTACGAGGTCTCGTCTCTATCCTACCTTCTCGCAAGGATGGTGGTAAAGGTAGACCACATAAGTCTCCCCAACATCATCGCCGCCAAGGAGGTTTTTCCCGAGTTTATCCAGCACTTGAACCCTGAAAATATTGCAGAGAAAGCAGTATATATGTTAAACAATGAAAAGGACCGCGTAAAGGCAGACATTGAGGCAATCAAGGTGAAGCTCGGCAGATTCGATTCGTACAGCATGGCAAAAGATGAAATTACAGGCTATTTGGAGCATCTCTATGGAACTCTACCTAAGACTCCTTAAGTTTGTCAGGCCATACTCGGCCAAGCTTGCTTTTGCCATGGTCTTTATGTCCCTCGTAGCCGGTACGAACGGTCTCACTGCATTCATCGTAAAACCGGTACTAGATAAGATATTCTTCGAAAGGAACGCCGAAATGCTCTACTTGATCCCTGTCGGCGTTATTCTCCTCTACGTGGCAAAAGGAGTTTTTGAGTACCTTCAGGCCTACCTCATGGGCTTTGTGGGGCAAAGGGTCATTACCGACATCAGGAACCTGGTCTTCAGCTCTCTTCAGCGGCAACCTCTTTCCTTTTTCGATAAAACACCGACCGGAACGAGCATATCCAGGATTATTAACGACGTATCCCTTGTCCAGAGCACTGTTTCGGATGCCTTCACCGCCATTCTCAAGGATGCCTTTTCGATCATCGGCCTTATATTCGTTGTCTTCTACCGTGATTGGAAACTCGCGACAATCGCCTTTATAATCCTGCCTTTCTCAACCTATCCCATCGTAGCCTTCGGCAGGAGACTACGGAAGATCAGCACCTCTACCCAGAAATCCATTGCCAGACTGACCAGCTTTCTCCACGAAACAATTACCGGCCAGAGAATCGTCAAGGCCTTTTCCATGGAAGAATACGAGAACCAGCGGTTCGGAGTAGAAAATGACCAACTGTTCAGGATCAATATGAAGCGCCATAAGGCCAGGGCCCTGTCTCATCCTATCATGGAGGTTCTGGGCGGCATTGCCATCGGCGTGATCATCTGGTACGGAGGGCGGGAGGTCATATCAGGTGCTTCGACCCCCGGCAACTTCTTTTCTTTTACAGCAGCGCTTCTTATGCTCTATGAACCCATTAAGAGGCTGAATAAGGAAAATCATAACGTGCAACAGGGGCTCGCTGCAAGCCAGCGCGTCTTCGAGATCATCGACAGGGAACCCGAGGTCATGGAGAAGGCGAATGCCGTTCCACTGGAGCGGATTAAAGGTGCCATAGATTTCACGGATGTTTTCTTCAAGTATGAAGACAAAATGATACTGAAGGGTCTCAATCTCAAAATCAAGGCCGATGAAGTGATTGCGGTAGTCGGGGAGAGCGGGGCCGGTAAAACAACGCTTGTCAATCTTGTCCCCCGCTTCTATGATGTGGCGAGTGGATCGATAGAGATTGACGGTACGGATATACGGGATGTGACCTTGAAATCCCTCAGGGAGAATGTCGCCCTCGTGACGCAGGACGTGATCCTTTTTAATGATTCCATAAAGAATAACATTGCTTACGGTGTCATACCCGATATGGAAAAGATTGAGAGGGCCGCCAGGATGGCCTATGCCCACGACTTCATTACAAAATTACCCAAAGGATACGATACCGTGGTTGGCGAGAAAGGTACACGCCTCTCGGGAGGGCAGAAACAGCGGATCGCAATAGCGAGGGCCCTCCACAAAGATGCCCCTATCCTGATCCTTGACGAAGCAACAAGTTCTCTCGATGTTGCCTCTGAGGTGGAGGTGCAGAAGGCCCTCGAAAACCTGATGAAGGGGCGAACCACCATTATTATCGCCCACCGCCTGTCAACCGTCATGAACGCAGACAGGATTGTTGTTGTTGAAGCCGGGATCATTGTGGAAGAAGGCTCCCATGCCCAGCTTATCGAGAGGGATGGGCCTTACAGAAGGCTCTACGATCTTCAGTTCAGGGACAGACCCGAAAAAAAGGTCATAAAGATATCCAGAAGGGCCAAGCATGAGTAAGCGGATCAAGTCATTCCTGATGCTCCACGTGCTGCCGCCCTTGGTATACGGCTTTCTCATGGCTCTCCGGATCACGGCGCGCATCAGGTACGTGAACAGGGAGGCAGTTGTGAACGGCTGGAACAATGATGAAAACTTTATTTTCTGTTTCTGGCATGGGAGGCTTCTTATGATGCCTTTTGCAAATTTCAGAGGAAAAGGAAAGGTCCTCATCAGCAGGCATCGTGACGGAGAGTTGATTGCCCGGGTCATGGGATATTTCCGCCTTGGCTCGATTCGGGGCTCGTACCGCAAAGGGACCGTCTCTTCTCTTCGGGAGATCATGGCCGACCTCAAGAGCGGTTTTGATGTGGCAATTACACCCGACGGCCCCAAAGGACCCCGGTACCAGGTAAAAGACGGTATTGTTGAACTCGCCAGGCTGACGGGAAAGGCAATTATCCCCCTAACATACAGCGCAAGTAAAAAAAAACATTTCAGTCATGGGATAGATTTATCCTCCCCTATCCTTTTTCACGGGTGCTGATCCTCTGGGGCAACCCGATCTACGTGGACAAGAAAGCAGATCGCAACGTACTGGAAGCAAAAAAGCGTGAGTTGGAGACCTCCCTCACCGATCTTACTGAGCAGGCAGACAGAATGGCATGTGGAAAATAGGGTATAATGTTCTCGTCAATCTTGTTCTCCCCGTTTTCATCCTCTACGCGTTAACACAGAGAAAGATCAGAAAGAACCTCATTGAAAGATTCTTCGTGACCACCCGGGGTACCAACACCAGGGACACTGTATGGATACACGCCGCCTCAGTCGGTGAGGCGATCATTGCCGAGAATCTCATCGGTTACATGAGAGAGCACACGGAACTTCACCGGTTTCTCGTAACAACCAACACGTACTATGCAAAGGATCTCCTTCGCGCGCGATTGGACAGGGATGTGCCGGTTCTCTCTCTCCCTTTTGACCTTAACTATGTGGTAAACCGCTTTATGGCAGACTCCACATTCAAGGCCCTCATCATTGTTGAGACCGAGATCTGGCCCAACCTTATCCGGCAAGCGCAAAAACGAAAGATACCGGTTGTTATTGTGAATGGAAGGATTTCCGACAGTACAATCAAAGTATACGGCAAGTTTTCCTCATTTCTCCGGCATGTGTTCGCCGATGTGGACCGCGTTGCGGCTCAGTCAGGGGAACACATGGATCGGTTCGTGTCTATCGGAATGGACCCAGGAAAAACCATCACTACCGGAAACATAAAATATTACAGAACCATGCAGGCCAGGGATGATCGTACAACAACGGGTAATGTGCTCACCTTCGGCAGCATCAAGGAAAAAGAACTTGCGATCGTCCTCCCCGTGATATGCGATCTAAAAACAGCCTTTCCTGACACCCTTATGTTTGTGGCACCGAGAGACCTCCACCTGGCTACCGCAATCGAGAGGGAGTTATCGAAGTCTTTCAACGTCATGAGGTATTCCGTCTTTCGCAACGAAGCAGACATCAGGGCGGAGATTGTCGTTGTAGATACCGTAGGTGATCTTGTAAACCTCTATGGCATGAGCAAGGCCGCGTTCGTGGGGGGAAGCCTTGCCCCATACGGAGGTCAGAATATACTTGAACCCTTGCTCTTCGGCACCCCCGTTATTTTTGGTCCTTACGTGGAAAATTTTCGAGATGCGGCGGACCTCGTCCTGCAGAACAAGGCCGGTATCATGGTCAATACCGGGGAGGAGCTGGGGGATGCGATACGAAAAATCGTGGGAGATGAGGATCTCCGGCAACAGATGGGGGATGCAGGGAGGCTGATCATAGAGAACCAGAGTGAGGCCATGGCAAAAACCGTCAACGTCATTATGGAAACCATAGCAGAAAAAAGGCGCGGCAAAGGTTGAGTGGGCACCGGCCAGGAGAAGAAAACTAAAAGTGTTTAAGAAATTACAGCACGAAGAGAAGTTTTGACAAAACCACATCAACATAGAGGAGGCTACATGGAGGAATTCTCAAAGCTTGTACAGCTCATGGAGACCCTACGAAGTGACAAGGGGTGTCCATGGGACAGAAAGCAGACCGTGGGACAGTTCAAGACCTTTCTCCTCGAGGAGGTCTACGAGACGATTGATGCCATCGAGACATCAAATTATACGGCCTTAAAGGAGGAGCTGGGCGACCTCCTTTTCCACATAGTTTTTATCGCTCAAATCTGCAAGGAAGGCCGATTGTTCGACATTGCCGATGTCATTAAGGGTGTTTACACAAAAATGTATAACAGGCACCCCCACGTTTTCGGCAGCACGACCGATGATATCCCGATTGAGATGAGGTGGGAAGCATTAAAAAAAGCTGAAAAAAAGGGTTATTCTCCCCTCGCTGATATACCCCGGATTGTCCCGGCTTTACTCCGCTCCTATATTATCACCCGGAGGGCGGCCCGGGTGGGTTTTGATTGGCCCCGGCTGGAGGATGTGTATGAAAAAATGGCAGAAGAGCTTGAAGAGCTGAAGAGGGCGGAGGAGTCAGGCAATGCCGAATCCATAAGGGAAGAAATCGGTGATCTTCTGTTCACCATAGTGAACATAGCACGATTCCACGATGTTGACCCTGAAGATGCGCTCAGATCGACATCGAATAAATTTATACGAAGATTTCAGTATATAGAGAAAAAAGCCGACCTATCCGATTCAACACTTGCAGATATGGACAAGCTGTGGGATGAAGCAAAGAGTATGGAAAAAAGGGGACAATAGCCCCTTTTTTTATTCGCTTTTTATGACATTTGCTGCTTGCGGGCCTTTTGGGCCTTTGACAATTTCGAATTCCACCTTCTCCCCTGTTTTTAACGTCTTGAAACCGTTCTGCTTAATTGCAGAAAAATGCACAAATACATCCTCTCCATTTTCTTGCTCAATAAAACCGTACCCCTTAGAATCATTGAACCATTTTACTTTACCTGCTGGCATGCTGCTAAACTCCTTTCATAATG
>Ga0180031_1042947_pt1 | contig 11649 bp, 13 predicted proteins | sample BioBRNtimezero_2_FD_146429 | JGI IMG/M metagenome (GOLD analysis project Ga0180031, IMG submission 146429) | Anaerobic biogas reactor microbial communites from Seattle, Washington, USA - Biogas_R2-B RNA time zero (Metagenome Metatranscriptome) | ecosystem: Engineered > Bioreactor > Anaerobic >...
CCGGTTCATGCCCTGCCGGCACCGGCTTCAGGAGGGTGGCGCAAAGGACCGGCGTCAGGATCAAAGCGACAATCACCGACAGGAGCATGGAGGCAATGATGGTCACGGAAAACTGGCGATAGATAACCCCCGTCGATCCCCCGAAAAAGGCCATGGGGCCGAAGACAGCCGAGAGGACAAGACCAATACCGATCAAGGCACTCGTGATCTGTTCCATGGACTTTCGGGTGGCTTCCTTCGGCGGAAGCCCTTCTTCGCTCATGATCCGCTCCACGTTTTCCACGACAACGATGGCATCGTCCACCAGAAGACCGATGGAGAGAACCATGGCGAACATGGTCAGCATATTAATGGAGAACCCGAAAAATTGCAGGGCTGCAAAGGTCCCCAGGAGCACCACCGGCACCGCGATAGTCGGTATCAGGGTAGCCCGGATATTCCCCATGAAAAGCCACATCACAAGAAAAACAAGGAGAATCGCCTCGAGGAGGGTCTTGACTACCTCGTTGATCGCCACCCTCACAAAAGGGGTGGTGTCATAGGGATAGACAACCTTCATCCCATGGGGGAAGTATCGGCTCATCTCTTTCATCTTTGCCTTCACTGCGTCGGCCGTATTCAGTGCATTGGCCCCTGCGGCCTGCCGGATGGCCATGCCGGCGGAGGGTCTGCCGTTGTGAAAGGCCTCGACATCATAGGCATCGGTTCCCAGTTCTGCCCGTCCTACATCCTTGATACGCACGATAGAGCCATCGGGATTGACACGGACGGGGATAGCGGCAAACTCAGCAGGGGTCTTGAGCATACTCTGCACAATGATCGATGCATTCAGCCGTTGGCCCTTCACCGCCGGCGCGCCGCCGAACTGTCCGGCCGAAACTTCGACATTGTAGGACTTGAGCGCTACAATGACATCTTCGAAAGTGAGATGATAATCTGTCAGTCGGTCAGGGTTCAGCCAGACACGCATGGCATACTGAGACCCAAAATTTTCGACCTCGCCCACACCGGGCACCCGGGCCAGTACCTTTTCCAGATTAGATTGGGCATAATCCCGCAGGTCATTGCCGTCCATGCTGCCGTCTTCCGATATCAAACCAACAATCATCAGGTAATTCCTGGTGGCTTTGCCGACGGTGACACCCTGGTTCTGGACCGTCTCGGGCAGGCTCGCCATGGCAAGCTGAAGCTTATTCTGCACCTTGGCCCAGGCGAGGTCCGGATCCGTCCCGGGGGCAAAGGTCAACTCGACGCGGGCGCCTCCGGCTGAATCGCTTGTAGAGGACAGGTAGATCATCTTATCGAGGCCTGTCATCTTCTGCTCGATGATCTGGGTCACGCTGTTTTCCACGGTCTCTGCCGAGGCCCCCGGATAGGAGGCCTGAATGTATATCGACGGGGGTGCAATAGGGGGATACTGGGAGATGGGCAGATTGTAAATGGCAAGGACACCCACCAGCATAATGACGATGGCAATTACCCAGGCGAAGACAGGACGATCGAGGAAGAATTTTGATAACATCGGCTACCTCCGTCTACTTTGCTTTTGCCGCAGGTTGAACTGCTTTTTCAGGAGGCTTGCCCGTCTTCCCGGCCTCTGCGCCGTCCTTCCGGCCGGCATCCAAAAGAACAACCTTTACGGGGACACCGGGGCGTACCCTTTGGCTACCCTCGACAATCACCCGGTCACCGGGTGCAAGACCGGAGGATACGAGCCATTTGTCACCGATGGCGCGGTCGACCGTGATCAGCCGTTGCTGAACCTTGCCCTCTCCATCTACGATCAGCACCACGGGGTTCCCCTTCGGGTCGCGGGAGACCCCCTGCTGAGGGACAAGAATCGCACGTTCGGCTATCCCTTCCTGAATCAGGGCGCGCACGTACATACCCGGTAGAAGGATATGCTTCGGATTCGGAAATACCATCCGTAGGATAAACGATCCTGTACTGGGATCGACGGTAACATCGGAAAATTTCAGGTTCCCTTGCAGCGGATAGAGAGTACCGTCCTCAAGCACCAATTTCACCGGAGCCTGATCGGGATTACTGCCTTTGATCCTGCCTGCTGCCACGTACCGTTTGAGCTCCAACAGGTTGGCACTGGACTGTGTTGCATCAACATAGATCGGATCGAGCCGCTGAATAGTCGTGAAAGCCACGCCCTGATGGGCCGTGGCAAGGGCGCCTACGGTTATACTGGATTTCCCGATGCGCCCGGAGATCGGTGCGGTAACTCTGGTAAAGGCGAGATTGATACGGGCAGCCTCCGTCGCCGCCTTACCGGCCTCGACTTCAGCCTCCGCCTGTTTGAGGGCTGCAGTTGCGTCGTCGTAGTCCTGCCTGCTGACCGCGTTTATGGTAACCAGTTCCTTGTAGCGCTCAACCCTGTTCTTAATGGATACGACGTTGGCCTCGGCCCTGGCAAGGGCTGCCCCGGCACCCGCGTAGGCTGCCTCATAGGTGGCCGGATCTATCTGGTAAAGTACCTGACCTGCTTTAACATCCGATCCTTCCGCGAACAAGCGTTTTTGAATGATGCCGCTCACCTGGGGCCGTACCTCTGCAACAAGGTAAGCTGATGTTCGTCCCGGCAATTCCGTAACAACGGGCACACGCTCCGGCTGTACAACCACCACAGCCACTTCCGGCGCGCCCTGGGCTTGATTGCCGGCCTTCGATCTTCCGCAGGCGGTCAGCATAAGAAAAACGGCAGCCAGTGCCACTGTCCAAAAAATTGTACGTCCGTATTTACTCTTCATATGAACCCCTCTGATGACTATTTATGCTTTCTTCGCTCTTGTTTCGTACCGCTCCCATCCCGGCGAGGGAAAAGGCTACGACGTGCTTCGCATAACCCTCAATGTCATCAACCCGCAAGGACTCGCTTTCACGATCATCGTGTCGTTTTTCCACCATGTTGATGAGGGTGGGAATGACGCATAGGCCCACTATGCTTGTGGCGCAGAATTGAATCTTTTTTTCCGAATGCCCCGGTCCGAGAACCTCACGGACCAGCGCTATGGTTCTTCGGCGGAGAGGCTTTATCTCTTCCTGCATCACTTCATCCAGCAAGCCCGTCGGATTTGCCATCTCCTTGTAAGAGATCCAGAACTCTTTATTACGGCTATCGTTAATCCTGCGAAGCAAGGCAGCCATCTGCCCGGCCAGACGTTGCTCCGGCGGGGCGTTCATATCTATGCCGCCGTCAGGAGGATGGGCCTCGACAGACTCCCGAAGGGCATGGCGCCATGCCTCCCTGTAGAGGGCCTCTTTACCGCCGAAGTGATAGCTTATTGCCGCAATATTCGTCCCGGCCCGCTTACTGATTTCGGCTATGGTTGCATTGCGGTAGCCTTTTTCGGCAAAAACCTCGGCTGCTGCCGTCAGGAGGCTCTTCCGGGTCCGCGCAGCATCTTGTCTCAGAATCTTCATCTCACATCTCCATGGTTATCTAAAATTAGAAATTAAAATATATATTTGAAATAATCAATAGGTTGATATAAAAAATGATCGGATTTTTGTAAAAAAATATTTAGCGATTCCGGGCCTTGCACCAGAAGAAAGCTCGACCGCGTGAACCTGTGAAAAATTCAAATCGAATGCTGAAATCAGCCGTTCTTAAGAAAAAACCTGATATCCCTGAAAACCCCTCTTTTGATGCGCCTGCCAATCTTGCTCAGGATATCGCCCTTCATGTAACGCAATTGAGTGAGCCATACAGGATCGTCGACCTCCACGTACAGGATACGTTCGTCGATTCTGACGGGCGTCGCGTGTCCGGCAAGGTGCTCCCCTGCTATCTCTTCCCACAGGTGGAACACCTTGTAGGCATCGAGGTTGACCGGCAGCTTTGCATCCCTCAGAACCTTCTTCAGAATGCTCTGGAGCGAATAAAAGGCCACATCTACCCCTCGATCCTCGGGAAAATAGGCTTGATCTTGTCGATATATCCGAGATCATCGGCAAGGTAAAACACCTTTTCATCGTCAAACCGTACTTTGGCAATCGGTTTGCCTATTCCGACGGCATTCCATATTTCCTCGGACTTTGCGGGCATAAAGGGATAAAGGAGCATTGCGGCAATCCTCAGGCTGTTCCAGATGTTGTAGAGCACTGTCTTGATCCTCCCGTCTCCTTCCTTTGCGAGCTTCCATGGTGCTTCGCTGTCGATGTACTTATTGAGGATCGAGATGATTTCAAATACATCCTGGAGGGCCTTGTGGTAGGCGAAAATCTCCATTTCCTTCTGATACTCTTCAATGAGGCGCCGGACATTTCCCTCCACGTACTCGTCGGCCCCGTTCCTCACGTCAGGCCTCTCGATTTTGCCCTTCAGGAACTTTCCGATCATGGTGGCGCTTCTGCTGGCCAGATTGCCGAAGTCATTAGCAAGGTCCCCGTTGATCCTGTTCACAATCGCCTGCCTGGAAAAATCTCCGTCCAGGCCGAAAGGCACCTCCCTGAAGAGAAAAAACCGGAATTCATCAACACCATACGTTCTCACCACCTCATTGGGGTCCACTACATTGCCGAGGGACTTGGACATCTTCTGTCCTTCAATGGTCCACCAGCCGTGGGCAAAAACGTGCTTCGGCGGTTCAATGTCGAGGGCCATGAGAAAGCTGGGCCAGTACACGGCATGGAACCGCAGGATATCCTTGCCCATCAGGTGGGCGTCGCAGGGCCAAAAGGCACTGAACTGTTCCATATCCTCAAGGAAGCCGATACCTGTTATGTAGTTCGCCAGTGCATCGAACCACACGTACACGATGTGGTTTTGGTTCATGGGCACCGGGATGCCCCAGTTGAAGCTCGTCCTGCTTACACTTAAGTCTCTCAATCCGCCCTTTATAAAACTTGCCACCTCATTGTACCGGACCTCGGGCATGACAAAATCCTTGTGCTCCTCGAGGAGCTTGAGGAGCCGGTCCTCATATTTCGAAAGCCTGAAGAAGTAGCTCTCTTCCTTCAGCTTCTCTGTGGGCCTGAGACAATCCGGACAGGCACCGTCCTTCAACTGCGTTTCCGTAAAATAGGTTTCACAGGGAACACAGTACCAGTCTTCGTAATCACCAAGGTAGATATCCCCTTTTTCATAGACCTTTTGAAAAATGTGCCGGACGACCTTCCTGTGCCGCTCTTCGGTAGTCCTCACAAAGCCCGTATTGGAAATATTCAGGGCTTCCCAGAGATCGGAGAACCGGGAAACCATTCTGTCGGCAAGCTCGCGGGGCTGAATCCCCTGCTGGGCAGCGGCCTTTTCAACCTTCTGCCCGTGCTCATCGGTCCCTGTAAGAAAAAACACGTCATACCCGCAAATCCTTTTGTACCGGGCCATGACGTCGGCAGCGATCGTAGTGTAAGCATGCCCGATATGGGGCACGTCATTGATATAGTAGATGGGTGTCGTTATGTAGTAGTGTTTGTTCATCTAATGTTCTCCGTAACTCGTGGTCTTTGGCCCGTCCATGTCTCGCGATGCACGTTGTGTTTCGTAAATTCGTGGATCGTGAAACAGGGGATCACTGCAGGATATCCTTCGCTTGCACGGTAATTTCTTTGCCGTCGTCGAGTTCGACCGTGAACGTCGACGTGAGGGTATTATGTTTCACAACCTTACCTTCGCCCTGGGAGATCTTTATCCGTTTGCCAAGCTTTGGAAAACCCTTTTTATACCCCACGTACATATCGTACTCATAGGAGAGGCAGCACATCAACCTGCCGCAGATACCAGAGATCTTGGCCGGATTCAGGGCCAGGCCCTGCTCCTTTACCATCTTGATAGAGACGATCGAGAAGTTGTTCAGGAACCTCTTGCAGCAGCAGACATTCCCGCAGTTGCCGAGCCCGCCGACTATCTTGGCCTCATCCCGCACACCGACCTGCCGAAGCTCGATGCGGATCTTAAACTCCTTTGCCAGCTCTTTGACCAGTTCCCTGAAATCAACCCTGCTCTCTGAGACAAAGTAGAAAAGAAGCTTTGTCCCGCCAAACAGATATTCTGCAAAGAGAAGCTTCATGGACAGGCCCATCTGCTTGATCTTCTCCTTGCAGAACTCAAAGGCCCGCGGTTCACCCTCCTTGAGAGAAAAATACTGGGACACCTCCTCGTCTGCAGGCCGGCGAATAACCTTCTTGAGCCCTTCTTTTTGTGTGTCTTGAGGCTCGGTCATAATAACGCAGAGGCAAGGGCCCTTGTCAAACTCTCCGACGACATACTCGCCCACCATCACCGTGATCTCATCAGAAACTTCCATCTCCGTCATACCGGCGAACCTGTCAATTCTAACATGGCAGCTTTTCATATCTTACCTCGTGATCTGGAGCAGCAGATTTTCAAACAACAGCCACCGATTCACATTATACCGCATTATCGCCATGGTTTCCTGCACCTTTTTGATCGCCCTGTCGAGCCACCGTGCATCTACAGCCTCCCAATCGAGAAATTCCCTGACGTCTCTGTTGACGACCATCGAGGTGTCTCCATACTCCCGTACCAGGTACATATCCTTTAAGAGGGACAGGAGGAAAGCGAGATACATGGACAGGGTATCGTCGGTCCTGGTTACATGTTCGGAAAGGAGTGTCGTACTCACAAAACTCCTGCTCTTCCCTGTTATCAGCTCGGCAAGCTTGCGCCTCAAGAGCAGATGGTTCTCTTCCATCCAGAACTGTCCGGATCCGATACTCCCATAGGAGATATAGGAGAGAAGACGGGCGTTTTTTTCGTCCAGCCCGAGGACCTCCCGGAAATACCGGTTGAGGTGCTCCTTCCGGAGAGGGCTGAAAACGATCCGTGCACATCGGGATCGTATGGTAATGGGGATATCTCTCTCTGAAGAGGTGATCAGAAAAAATATATTGTAGGGCGGAGGCTCTTCGAGGGTCTTCAGAAGGGCGTTTGCCGCCTCGCGGGTCATTGTCTCGGCTTTATCTATGAGGATAACCCGCTTATCGCCTTCGTAGGGGTATTCATAGATCTCTCTTCCGATCATGCGCGACTGATCAATACCGATCGACGTTTCGCCTTCCACGAAGAAGAGGTCGGGATGATTGCCGTGGGCGATCTTTGTACAGGAACGGCACATCCCGCACGCCTTCCCTGTCTCACAGAAGATGTGCTTTATAAACTCAATGGCAAGCATCCTTTTTCCAATGCCGTTCTGACCGGAAAATAAAAGGGCATGGGGCAGTCTCTCCTGTTCCAGAAAGGAAAGGAGCACCTTCTTTTGTTTTTCATGACCAAAGATGCTACTGAATCCCATAATCCTTGAGAAGGGAGTCGACCTTCTCCCTTATGGTCTGATGTATCGCTTCCACGTCACCATGTGCGTCCACGACAAAAAACCGCTTCGAGTCATCTTTTGCCAGTTTCGTATAGGCATTCCGTATCTTTCGGTGGAAAGAAAGGGCTTCTTTCTCAAACCTGTCAAGGGACGGGTGGTGCCCTGCTTTCCGCTTGAGGCCGACACCTGCGGTGCAATCGAGGAGAACCGTAAGGTCAGGCTCTATACCCCTGGTAACAAGGCGGTTGAGCGTCTCAATGGTACCACGGTCAATCCCCCTTCCATACCCCTGGTAGGCATAGGTTGCATCAACAAACCGGTCGCACAGCACAATTTTCCCTTTCTCAAGGGCGGGCATGATCACCTCTTCCACGTGCTGGGACCTGATGGCCATGAATGCAAGGAGCTCCGACAGGGGAAAGACGGTCATATCTTTTGCAAGGCATACCTTTCGTAAGGCTTCGCCAAAGGGCGTGCCGCCGGGTTCGCGGGTCTTGACCACAACCCGCCCCTTTTGCGTCAGGTATGTGTATAAAAGTTCAACCTGGGTCGACTTCCCGCAACCCTCGATGCCTTCAAATGTTATCAGCATAGAATGCTATTTTGACACCCGCTCTATATATTCACCGGTTCTCGTGTCGATCTTTACAACCTCCCCTTCCTCGACAAAGAGGGGAACCTGTATCGTATACCCCGATTCGAGCAGGGCGGGCTTGGTCGCATTCTGGGCCGTGTCCCCCCTGACACCCGGCTCGGTCTTGACGATCCGGAGGTTAACAAAATTCTGAACTTCAACGCCTATGGGGTTTCCCTTGTAGATCAACACCTCAATGACCGAGCCTTCTTTAATGTAGTTCTTGGAGTCACCGAGGTTCTTCTCGTCGATAAATATCTGGTCGTAGGAGCTTGTATCCATGAAGTAATACTTGTCCCCTTCCTTGTACAGATACTCCATCTGTGTCTCCTCGAGCTCGGGGAGATCAACCTTGTCACCCGATCTGAAGGTTCGATCCAGGACATTTCCTGTCATGAGGCTCTTTATTCGTGTCCTGACAAAGGCACCCCCCTTGCCGGGTTTCACATGCTGAAAATCGACGATGACAAACGGCTCGTCATCCAAGAGGATTCTCAGGCCTTTTCTGAACTCTGATGTAGAAGCCATCATAGTGTGTGCCTCCTTATTTATGAATTCACGTTGAGCATATCTTTCCGGATACGGGTCAACACCCTTGCGGAATCAGAGTCCACAAGCACCATATCCTCTAACCGCACCCCGCCAAGGTTCGGAATGTAAATACCCGGCTCGACGGTAATCACCATACCCTCTTCAAGTATGCCCTCGCCCATGCTGTTGATGGACGGAGCCTCGTGAACCGCTATGCCGACACCATGGCCTGTACCGTGTCTGAAAAAATCCCCGTATCCGGCCTCTTCGATAAAACCACGTACAACCATGTCCACATCCTTTACGGGTGTCCCGGTTCTTATCGTTTTCAGGCCAAGCTCCCTTGCCTCGTTCACAATGGTAAAAATATCTTGAAGCCTTCCGTTTACCTCGCCGATTGAGAGGGTACACGTCTCGTCGCTGCAATAGCCGTCAACCTGTGCACCAAAATCGATGATCACCGTCTCACCCTCCCGGAGGGGCTTGTCTGTGGGCTCGGCATGCGGAAGGGCAGCCCTCGCCCCTGATGCCACGATCGTGGTAAAAGACGGGCAATCAGCACCCAGCCGCCGCATGGCATAGTCAAGCTCATTGGCGATTTCCTTCTCTGTTCTGCCGGGCCGGATCTTCTCGAACACCCCGGTGAATGCCTCTGTTGCAACATCAATGGCCCGGACGATCATGTCAATCTCGGCAGGCTCTTTCTGCTTCCGTATCTCTTCGATTTCACTGTCCATGGGTACAAATTCCACATTCGTCAGCATCTCCTGCCGCTTCTTGTAGAGATGAAACGGTGTATGGAGAGAATCAAAGCCGATCCGCCTGATGGCATACTGTTCGCACAGGTCCCCGAGGGTGTTTTTCTTCTCCCTTAGCTCGACTACCTTGATGCCTTCCGTAACCTCCCGGGCATAGGTAATGTACCGGAAATCGGTAAGCAGGATAATATCTCCCCTTGTAACAAGAAGGGTACCCTCAGAACCTCTGAAACCTGTAAGGTAGAAAATATTATCCATGCCCTTCAGGAGACATGCGTCCAAATCCATTGTTCTGATAAGGCCGACTACCCTCTCAGCCCTGTTTTCTTTCATCGTGTATCACCAGAGTTTGTGTTTCAGTGCTCTTCTAAAAGGGGAAAGCCTGTTTTTTCCCCTGATCTCACGTTTGAGGGAAGCAAGCCGCTTCTTGTAGGTTTGATTGCCCGGTTCTCTTTCCAAAAGCCTGGTGTAGGTCTCGATCGCTTTCTCAGGATAACCCTGCTCCAGGTATATCTCTGCCAGGGTGGCAGACAGAACTGCATTCTTGTTCATAATGGTTTAGTTAAATGAATCTACCCGTAAAAATCAAGGTAAATCTTCGGCTGACACTCCGAATACAAGGATTGGAAAAGGTCCCTAACCTATCTCGACAAGCCTGATTTCAAAGGCAAGATCCTGGCCTGCGAGGGGATGATTGGCATCAAGAATCACATCGTCGTCGCTCAGCTCTTTGACCGTCACAAGCGTAACCCCGCCGTCTGGTCCATGAGCTTGAAGCACCATCCCCACCTGAGGTTCGATATGGGTCGGCAACTGTGATCTCGGAATGGTGCCGACAAGGTCTTCCCGGTAAGGCCCATAGGCATCGTCGGCAGAGATACGAACGGTCTTGGTATCGCCTACGGTCATCCCCACAATCCCGTTTTCGAAGGCAGGAATCACCGTTCTTTCACCAATGGTGATCTCCATCGGCTCTCTGTCCAGGGAAGAGTCAAAAATGCTTCCATCCGTCAGGTATCCTGTATAGTGAACCTTTACCTTATCACTGACTTTCGCCTGCGCCATGGCCTCCCCCTTAAGAAGAATATGGCAGACACTGCTTAGAGGAGCCTTGTCAAACCTCAGCCTCAGCGGCCCTGCCCTTTCCGGTCTAATCGTAATAGTTTTTCCGTCTTTGAGCCTTCAGTCTTCTCTTCCTCGCCTCTCGCTGCTTCCGCCTTTCCTTTGCAGAGGGTTTCTCGTAAAAACTCCTCCTTTTGATCTCCTTGAAAAGGCCTTCTTTCTGGAGTTGGCGTTTCAAATCCTTGATGGCTTTTTCAATGTTGTCGTCGTGTACTCGAATGTCCACAATAACTGTTTCCTTTCTTTCCCCTGGGGATCATTCTACCGCTCGTGCCCGCCCCGTCAAGGCTCAACCCTCGACTGCATGAGACCTTTCCAAGGCAAGACCCGGCTTGGCAGGATCCTTGGGAAATCTATCTAAAATTATTGAGCGCGGTTAGTATCTTCGAGGACCGCCCTTTCGGCATCCCGAACCTCACGTAATGGCGAATACAATCCCTTCAACTCGTCGATACTCACCGAATAGCTCAGGTTGCCTACGTAGAGCTTGCTACCTTGCATCCTGCTCCTCCCTATACCCCTGCTCCGTTAGCCGTTTCCTTTGGAGGTAGATGCCTTGTAGCCTGTTCCAGTCCATACGAAACTCTGGTGCGTAGGAAGAAAAACCCTGGTTTCACGCGGTTTATGCCCTCGTGAGCTAAGAAGCCACCGACTCCAGTAGGTATCATAAATCAAATACACAGAAATTGAAAGCTTTTTATTTACCTATCCCCTTCCTCACGGCAAACTCAGCACTTTCGCACGGTAACGCCTCAGGGCGAAGAGATGGTTCTTCGTGTTGCCGCCATGATTCTTTTCTTTATCTTCTTCCAGCTCCCCGTGGCAAGAAAGCTTTCGTCCATATTCCGTACCATCTTTTCGCATCTGTTCATGGGAACTGCAAAGGTAAGCCGATCCTCCTGGACACAGGGACGGGCAGACACGTCGAACATCCCGAGGACCGCCCTCGGACATTCGGCATCCTTCTCGAGGTATGGATAGGTAACGATCGTGGCGCAGCCTGCAGCAAAAGGCGAAAAGACCCCGTTGGGATCAACCTGGTCATAATTTGCAAGGGTGAAGAGCCCGGAAAGCACGTCAGGGCGGGCAAAGAAAACAACCGCATCCGGGTTGTCGGATTTCTCAATTCTGTCCCATCTCTTGAAAACAATAAACCTTCCCGGCGCAGTGAAATGAGGCGCGATCTTCATTACTTCCCTGACAATCTCCGGCGATTTCTTGTACCGCTCCCCTTCCATCTCGCCGGGAATACCGTACGAGAGAAAGTATTCGAAATTCGGCCGGAATTCTTCTGTGAACCCCAGGTAACGTTTTCCGC
>Ga0180031_1218935_pt1 | contig 11522 bp, 11 predicted proteins | sample BioBRNtimezero_2_FD_146429 | JGI IMG/M metagenome (GOLD analysis project Ga0180031, IMG submission 146429) | Anaerobic biogas reactor microbial communites from Seattle, Washington, USA - Biogas_R2-B RNA time zero (Metagenome Metatranscriptome) | ecosystem: Engineered > Bioreactor > Anaerobic >...
AACTTGGAAGCAAGATTGATTAACATTCCCAGTAGCCCAAATCTTATCAGCAGATAAGCCAATTAGAAAGTGTTTCCTGGTAAAAAAATCGAAAAAAACAAGCCCATATAAAGAGTATAATTTGGTTATCAATGGTGTATGAAAAAATTGATTTAAACGGCCGAAAAATCGGTCAAGGAGAAGCCTGCTTTATTATTGCTGAAGCAGGTGTTAATCATAATGGTGATATCAAATTGGCTTTACAGCTTGTAAAGGCAGCCGCGAGGGCTGGGGCAGACGCGGTGAAATTTCAGCTTTACAATGTTGAAGAGCAGGTATTGAGAAAAGCAAAAACCGTAAGTTATCAGCAAAAAAGGACTGGTGCCAATTTAATGATAGAAATGGCAAAATCCTACGACCTGCCGTGGGAAGCGCATAAAGAAATTGCTGAGTATTGTAAAAAGTTAAATATTATGTACATGTCTTCGTGTTTTGATAGAAATGCTGTTGACTTTTTATTGAATCTTGGCTGTGAATGTATCAAGGTTGGTTCTGGTGAAATTACAAATTTCCCTCTCCTTGCACATATGTCATCTACAGGTAAACCGATCTTATTGAGCACCGGGATGAGTGAACTTTCCGAGGTCGCCGAAGCGGTCGAACATATTAGGGCAAGTGGAAAAAGTCAACTGGCTCTTTTCCATTGTGTTTCAAGCTACCCTGCAGATCCTTCGTCCATCAACTTGCATGTTATGAAGAATCTCGAAGCTATTTTCGGTGTTCCCGTAGGCTTCAGCGATCATACAGTCGGGAACGAGGTTGCCTGTGCGGCCGTTGCGCTTGGTGCATCGCTCATTGAAAAACATTTTACATTGGATAAAAAGTTGCCTGGTCCAGATCATGCCATGTCTCTTAATCCTGAAGAGCTTAAGAATTTAATTGATGATATCCGAACTGTTGAGTCTGCGTTAGGAGATGGATTGAAAAAAGTAGATACAAGTGAACGGGAAAATCGAATAGCTGCAAGGCGTGGCTTGGTTTCCATATGTGATATTTTCGCAGGCGAGACGCTGTCTAAAACGAATTCAGCCTTTAAAAGACCAGCAATTGGTGTTGATCCCCGATTTTATCGTGTAGTGATCGGAAAAAAAGTAAACAGAACAATTCGTGCCGATGAACCTATCACGTGGGACATGCTTTCATGAGCAAAAGAAAAATTCTATATATTAGCGGATCTAGGGCCGATTATGGACCGGCAAGGCGTGTCCTTCTTGCTTTGCAAAAGGATCCTGAAATAAAATTAGGCATTCTTGTTACGGGAATGCATCTTGACCCTATCCATGGGGAGACCTGCAATGAGATTGAAGCGGACGGTTTTGAAATTATAGATAAAATATACGGCCGTGTCGCAGGGGATTCGCTATCGGCGATGGCTGCTTCTGTTGGACTATACCTTTATGGAATGAGTTTTGCGATAAGCCGGTTCAAACCTGATATCGTGCTTGTTTTGGGAGATCGGGGTGAACAACTGGCTGGGGCCATGGCGTCTGCTTTTCAAAACATAGTGGTTGCCCACTTATGTGGTGGTAGTATTTCAGGTTCTATCGATGATTCAATCCGTCATGCCATAACGAAGTTTGCACACTACCACCTGCCTGCTTTCGAGGAGCATGCCCAAAGAATCATTCAAATGGGTGAAAATCCAGAAACCGTGTGCGTAGTGGGTTTGCCGGGAGGAAATATAAGGCCTGATGTAAGATACTCAAGAACAGAAACATGCCAGAAATATAATCTGCCACACGACAAGCCATACCTTTTGCTCATTCAACATTCGGTTACACAAACACAGGAAGATGCCGGGTGTCAGATTACAGAAACGCTGGAGGCTCTAAAAGATTTAGATTATCCAGTGCTGATGGCAAATCCTAATGATGACGCTGGTGGTCGCGTTATCTTGGATAAAATGCGCCAATACGCCGAGATATATTCTCATTTGCATATTTTACCGCCGCCACGAAGTCGTGAACTCTTTGCCAGTATTATGGCAAATGCAGGTGCAGTGGTTGGCAATTCAAGCTCCGCAGTGGTTGAAGCGATGAGTGTGGGACGGCCCGTGGTCAATATCGGTGAACGTCAAAAAGGGCGAGAACATTTAGCATGCTGGATAAATACAGGCTATCGTCGAAATGACATCATTAGGGCGATTAGAAAGGCACTCATGGATAAAGAGTACCACAGAAAGCTTGAAAGTCTTTCCAAGAAAATATCAGAGAACAGTGCCGAAAAGCAAACAGTTAGCTTCTTAAAAACGATCAATTTAAACGTAGCACATGAAACGAAAAAGTTTTTTGATATTACTCTACAAAAAAATGCTACAACTGCCTAGCTCCTCAATTGCGGTAAATATTACTTAAGGAAAAAAATGATAATAAAAGGTAAAAGGGTTTCTTTAAGAGCCATAGAGCTTAGCGACTTGGGATTATTGCATCAATGGGCCAATGATCCCGCCATTACAGTTGGGCTGGGCGATATTCATTTCCCTTCTTCAGTCAGTCAACAGGAAAAATGGTTTGAACGGATACAAAACGATAACAATAACTTACGCTTGGCGATCCAATATGGTGATGACAAATTGATTGGATATACAGGCTATTGGAATGTTCACTGGAAAGATAGAAGAGCTGAACACGCTTTGGTTATTGGAGATGTAGAATATCATGGTAGAGGTGTTGGCCGCGAAGTCATTCTTGCCGCAGCGCGATATGCATTTGAAGAACTGGATTTCCATAGGTTAGATGCTACTGTAATCGATTTCAATGCGGCTTCTTTGAAATGTTATCTTTCTTGTGGTTTCCAAATAGAAGGAAGATTGCGTGAGCATGCTAATCGAGGTGGAAAGAGATTTGATAGAATCATGCTTGGGTTATTATCTAGGAATTATTTTTCTCTAATTTCAGAAAGTAAATATTGGGAGCTCCCTGTTGAGGAAGATGAGAATCAGCAATGAGCGCTGAGAGCAAATCTCGAAAAATTATTGGTGGTGAATTTGAGTTATGTCATCTGCCACCACGCAATCACGATGACTTATCAGTATTAACTCATAAAATAACTGGAACCTGGACTTTGAGTGGGCGTTCCGCCCTATACCTAGTTTTAAAGGAATTAAAAGAAGAAGGAATTAATCACATCCATCTGCCTTCATACTTATGTGAAAGCATATTGTTGGTAATAAGAAGCATGGGATTTAAATATGACTTTTATCCTGTCGACATGAATCTCTGCGCATACCCCGATCCTCCAATTGGTTCCGCTGTTTTACTCATTCATTATTTTGGCAAGGTGAATCCGGCAACGGAAGCCTTACGAGCAGAGGCGGGAAAATCTTTCTATTTAATCGAAGATGCCAGTCAAGCACTACTAAGTGATTGGTCGAAAAATTTTAATAATTCGCAGTATATTATTCTTAGTCCCCGGAAATTTGGACCAGTTATTTTGGGCGGATGGTGTAATCTTCCATTGAAAAATGATGATGCGAATGATCGGGTTGAGAAAGTGGCATGGCAGTCTCTTGCCGCCCGTCTTATAAAAGGCCAATATTTAAAAAATGATTCCGCAAATATTGAGCAGCAAACAGAAAATTTTTATCTGGAATCACTTAAAGAAGTTGAAAGATTTCTAGACGAGAACCCAATATGCACTTATCTGCCCGCTTGGACTAAACAACTGATTGCCGGATACGATTGGGGTAGCACATCAGAAAAGAGGCGAGGCAATTTTCAATTATTGAAAAAAATGCTTTCGCAGCATGTTGATATGCTTTTTTCCGAAATAGCCTCTAAGGAAATTCCTTTGGGGTTTGTTGTCCGCTTGAAGAAAAGAGATTGGATTAGAATGAAAATGGCTGAAGCACGAATATTTTGTCCAGTTCACTGGCATCTGCCGCACGATGTTAGTAAACAAAAATTTCCCAATAGCCATGATTTATCCAATACTGTATTAACTATACCGATTGATCAAAGATACAATAGCACTGATATGGAGAAAATCGCAGTGACATTGAAACATTTACTGAAACATGGAAATTAAATTACTCGATTCTAATCAAGAGAGAAATGAATGGCATAATATTATAGAAAAAATGCCTGAAAAGCTTCAAGATATTTATTTTATGCCTGAATATATCAATCTACATTCTCAAGAGTTTGGATCGAAAGGTTTGTTGTTTTCTGCACAAGAAGGGGACAAAATATGGTTATATGCATTTATACTTCGGCAAATTTTTAATATAGGCGATCATAAATTTGACGAAATAATTTACGATATTGAAACTGTCTATGGATACGGTGGACCCATAACTAATACAATGAATAAGGAATTCATTGATTCAGCAAACGACTCTTTTGTGCAGTGGTGCATAGACAACAGCGTGATTACAGAATTCGTTCGATTTCACCCATTAATTCAGAATCAAAATTGTTTTTCTCCTGACATGAATATTCTGTATGATCGTAATACCGTATCAATCGATTTAGATAATTTAACTGAGTCAGGATTGAAGGTAGATCAAAAAACCAGAAATATGTTCCGTAGAGCAGAAAAGTTGGGTGTTCATGTTTCGGATTATTCTTCGTGTGATGATTTTGAAAAATTTGTTAATCTGTACTTATCTACCATGATAAAACTTAATGCTGAAGATTATTATTTGTTTAATAATGAATACTTTGATTCTTTAAAAGCATTAGTGAAAAGCAACGGGTGGCTATATGTAGCTGAACTTGATGGTAAGTGGGTTGCGGCATCGATATTCCTCAGGGGCAAATATTTGCTTCATTATCATTTATCTGCTTCCGATTTAGAACACCGAATTCAAGGATCAACTAATATTTTAATTTCTCATGCTGCGGCTAGAGGTCGCGAAAAAGGATTTTTAAGGTTACATCTTGGTGGAGGAAGAACAATATCGCCATCCGATTCACTGCTAATTTTCAAAAGGAAAATGGCAACAGATGTTCACTCATTTTATATCGGAAAACGAATTCACGATATGGGAACCTATTCGATGCTTTGCGACATTTGGAAAAAAAAATATCCCCAACTGTTAAACATTCACGGCAACAAACTTCTTTGTTATCGATATACCAATTGACCTATAAGATGAAGTTTCTAAATATTTTCAAGTGATAGCGAGGCGGATTTCATAATGTTTAAAAAGAAGCTTTTAGTTCAGGATGATATTAAAATTGTTGAAGCCCTAAAACTATTAGACACAACGGCGGATAAAGTATTATTCGTAACGGATAAAGATTCCAAGTTGTTAGGAGCATTGACTGATGGGGACATTAGAAGATATTTGCTCAATGGCAAAAGCTTGGAAGACAGCATTGTTGATGTTTATAATCGGAATCCAAAGTTCGTATTGGAAAAAGAATATTCACCTGATAACCTCAAGAAGCTTTTTCTGAAATATAAGATATCCGTAATCCCCATTCTCGATGAACATCGTAGACTGATCAACATGGCTTTCTGGGATAAGGTTTTTTCCGGGGAAAGCAATAAAAAAGTAACTAACAGAAAAAGGATTAATGTGCCCGTCGTTATTATGGCGGGTGGAAAAGGTACGCGGCTCGATCCCTTTACAAAGATATTGCCAAAGCCGCTGATTCCTATAGGGGATAAGCCCATTATTGAATTGATAATGGACAAATTTCATGAATTTGGCATGGTTGATTTTTATGTAACTTTGAACCATAAGTCAAAAATGATTAAGGCATACTTTGAAGAATTCAAAACCAAATATAAGATTACGTATATAGATGAAGATAAACCGCTGGGTACGGCAGGAGGGCTGAAATATTTACCATCAAAACTTTCCGGTGCTATTTTTGTATCCAATTCCGATATCCTCATCGAAGAAGACTACGGGGAAATTCTAAAATTTCATAGAAATAACAAAAATGAAATTACCATTGTGGCTTCGGTAAAGAATTATAATATTCCTTATGGTGTCTGCGAAATTGAAAATGGGGGCATTCTTCGGGAAATCAAAGAAAAACCGAATTTAAGTTTTTTGGTGAATACCGGAATGTATGTCATTAATTCAAGTGTGATGAATATGATTCCAAAAAGTGAATTTTATCATATTACTCAGCTTATCGATGATATCAAATGCGATGGAAAACGTGTTGGCGTATTTCCAATAAGTGAGAATGCATGGATGGATGTTGGGGAATGGGGAAAATACAAAGAGACATTGGAAAGATTTAAAATATGATTCATGGCAAATCAATTCTGGCAATTATTCCTGCCCGTGGCGGAAGCAAAGGAATTCCGCGAAAAAACATTTGTATGCTTGCAGGAAAGCCACTTATTGCTTGGACAATTGAAGAGGCAAAAAAATCAAAATATATTGATCGGTTGATTGTAACATCCGAAGATGAGGAAATAATAAAAGTTGCCAAAGAATGGGGCTGCGAGGTGCCATTTGTTCGTCCAGTAGAATTAGCCCAAGATGATACCCCAGGAATTGAGCCGGTTCTTCACGCCGTGAGCGTGCTGCCAGGATACGATTATGTTGTTTTGCTACAGCCAACCTCGCCGCTAAGGCTAGCCGACGACATTGATGGGTGCATAGAGGTCTGTCTGTCTTCGCGTGCTCCGTCATGTGTTTCGGTTACAGAAGTAGATCAGCATCCGTATTTGATGTATGAAGTCGATGGAACAGGATATATGTCGCCCTTTGTACACCAAGAGGTGGTACGCTTTCGCCGTCAAGATTTGCCACCATTATACATATTGAATGGTGCCGTTTATATTGCTGAACAGGCTTTTCTATGGGAAAGTCGTTCTTTTCTCTCTTCCTTGACGAAAGCCTATAGAATGCCAAAATCAAGATCATTCGACATTGATGATGCTGTTGATCTTGCCGCATGCGAGAACCTGATGTCCGCCAAGAAATGATAAGAAAAACGATGCAATCTTCACTGGCCAGGAATGCCGGTATCTACACGATAACCAATATTCTTAACGCATCGATTCCCTTCATGCTCTTGCCGGTGCTTACCCGGTATATGAGCCCGAGTGATTACGGCATTATTGCCATGTTTTCGGTACTAATAGGTTTTACCGCTCCGTTTACCGGCCTGAATATTGTTGGCGCAATTCAACGCAAGTATTATGAAAAGGAGGAAATTGATCTGGCCTCATATGTAACCAATTGCCTCCTCATCCTAGTTTGCAGTTCGGTGTTGGTCTTATGTGCCTTCCTCCTGTTTGCCGACCAGATTAGCAAGGTAAGTTCATTCCCAAAGCAATGGCTTTGGGTCGTGGTGGCTGTTTCGGTTGCACAGTTTGTCACATTAATCAATCTCTCGCTATGGCACGTGCAGTTGAAAGCTCACTATTATGGCATCTACCAGATCTCCCAGACAGTGATGGACTTCGGATTGAGCATCTTCTTTGTCGTGGGACTGGGGATGGCCTGGCAAGGAAGAATTCAAGCTCAACTGCTTATATTTACCGCCTTCGGCATCCTGAGCCTCTTGATTCTCTATAAAAGTGGTTGGATAAAATTCTCTTTCCGAACGGCCTATATCCAGAATGCTCTGAAATTCGGCGTGCCCCTCGTGCCTCACGCATTAGGGGGCATAATGCTAACGATGACCGATCGTTTATTTATTACAAACATGGTAGGCCTGGAGGCTACAGGTTTATATGCTGTGGGCTATCAGATCGGAATGGTGATTGGTTTGTTCTGTGACTCCTTTAATCGCGCGTACGTGCCATGGCTGTTTGACAAATTGAAACGCAATGATGAAAAAACAAAAATAATGATAGTCAAGATTACATATGCCTACTTTGCATTGCTGATTATTGTGGGGATCGGCTTTCCCATTGCGGCGCCGTGGTTTTTGGTATTTTTTGTAGGGAAAAAATTTCTGGGTGCTTCGGTGTATGTTTTCTGGATAGCCTTTGGCTATGTTTTCAGTGGCATGTATAAAATGGTGGTAAATTACATATTCTACGTGGAAAAAACATATATTCTTGCGTGGGTCACCTTCTGTTGCGCCCTGCTCAATGTCCCATTTAATTATTGCTTGATTTCATGGAATGGCCCTGTTGGAGGCGCACAGGCACATGCACTGACCTTTTTTCTGTTCTTTCTTGTGACGTGGATATTGTCGAGCCGGACATGCAAAATGCCCTGGTTGGCCGTGTTTTCCTGTAAGCATGAAGCATAATATCTTTAGTTCCCTTGCACGACCCCTTCAAGCAGCGCTACACCCGGACACCTGGCAGAACCTTGACCGATGCGATGTGTTGCTCATCCGGAGCGACGGAACTTGCGGATATACCTATCGGGGAAAAGCCTACTCCACTTTGTTCGATAGTTTCGGTGATATTTGCGCTCAGTATGGGCTTGTTGTTCGATCCGTTGCAAGGCCCTTTGCAATCCTGACCGGGATGCGTGCTCACAATTCACCGGTTTCATATAACCGATTTGCTCTAAGAGTTGCGCTCCTCCGAAGGATTCTTGGGTTATTCGGGAACCATGAACATGGTGAAGAGTGGGCGAATATGCATAGAAAACATCTCTGGGAGAGAATATTTGAAAAAGCCAGACCCTCCTACGTGATTAGCAGTCAGCCTGATCCTGGATTATGTTGGGCTGGCAAGTCGAAAGGCATTCCAATCTATGATCTTCAGCATGGTGTGATCGCTGAGCATCACTGGTATAGCGAGAAATATCGGTCAAACACGTCACCCAAAGATCTTCCAGATGGATTCCTCTGCTGGGATAAGGCAAGCGCTGCAGCGCTTCGCAAGTGGGCACCCCAAAAGGGAATTGATGTTAGAAATATTGGGAATTCCTGGTTCTCTCGTTTTCTTGTGAAGGATCCTAACGATTTGCTGGTGCAAGAGGCTACACGGACAGGCCGGATTTTCGATAATGATAAGCCTGTTATTCTGGTTTCTTTGCAACAATCGTTGGGCTTCACCTACAAGGGTGTAACGGTCGATGCTCTGGAGAAAGTAATTCTGGAAACTGCCGGTAACTACAACTGGCTCCTCAGGCTGCATCCCATTCAACTCCGTGGTCTGGAAAATGAAATGGTGCAGAAATATCTGACCCGCACATTTGGTCATCTCGAATCAGTAGAATGGCGTTTGTGTAGTGAATCGGCGTTACCCATCGTCCTGGAACAGGCCAATCTGCATATCACGGACTACAGCACTGTAGTGGTTGAAGCGGGTTGGATGGGTTTGTATTCAGCGCTCTTAAGCAGTCATATTTGCCCCGGTGGTAAGTATGAAAATCTATATATTCATGAACGTACCAGTGGTTTGGCAACAGTTTTAATACAGGATAGCAATGTGATCAAAAGATGGATTGTGGAAACCCTTGCCAAGGGTAAGGGGAAATCAACCTTGAAAGATGCCGGTACAACACTTCATACATTCATCGAGGAGATTGCGAATGCAGCCAGAATGAGTCATAAAGGAATCAAAAATGTTCCACCTCACCGTTTGACAGATTGACCAGCTGATTGTTTTCTAAATGGATAGAGACACACTGTTTTTCCTATATTATTCCACTTTTGCGATATGCGCTCTGTTCTATATCTGTAGTGCGTACAGACTGGGATTAAAATTAGCAAGTGCGTCAAATTTTGCATTTGCCTATGTAATGGTTATTCTTGCATTTCCAGGATTTTATGTTGCAGAGGGTACGGCAGATAAATTGATAGACAAAAGGTTTAGTTCTGGCTTCGATGTAGAACTATATTGGCTTTATTTTGCTTTTATGCCTGTTATTTCTACTGCTTTGATCTTGGGACAGATGTGTGGTCAACGTATGTATATTAGAACAATTCCAAGAAACAAAATGGATACTATAATCAAGCTTCTATTCTTCGTGGTGAGCATTTATTGTCTGATGCACCTCCTGTGCCTGCCTGATATTCCTTTTAATAATCTGTTCTTTTCATCTTCATATAAATTTGCCGAAATCTATCTTCAAAGAATCTCGATTACGCACGGTCTGGGTCAAGAAGAAAGTCTTCCTTTTGTTTTCAGGTATTGGCGACATATTGCTCAGGTTATTCTGCCGACTTTATTTTGCTATCTTTTTATTACCAGCTACATAGGAAAACGGGGTGTTTGGACGATCCTATTCCTTTTTTGTTTTGTGTCGTATTTACAAGTTTTTACAATAGAAAAGGCGCCTTTCCTATCTTTCATGTTGAGCATTATATTGCTACTTTATCTACGAAGACAGAACGAATCAAGAGGTAAATCAAACAGACAATTCAGAATCATTATTCAATATGGTGCAGGATTGATTACGACATTTGCTTGTATTGTATTCGCTAACCAATTATTCATGAACGTGCAAGATGGGATATTAAATAGCTTCTTGTCGCGATTAATGGTGCAGAGTTCGTCGGACTATCTGCAAATCGATTATGTCCGACAAAACGGTTTCTTAGGTTTTTCAGGATTTCATATGCCCATTTTATCATCCCTGCTAAATATAGAACACATTTCTCTAAGTAAGTATGCAATGTCTCTGATGTATCCTTTAGAAGATATGGGTGAAGTCATGGGTACTGGCGGTGGTATGAGTTTGACAAACCTTTATTATATTATGGGTTGGTTTTCGGTTCCTGCTCTGTTTATGTTCGTGTTTGCGTTTGGTTTAGTAGACAAAACAATAATCAACTCTATTTACAACCCCATCAACAAGGATGCTTTCTATTTTAACATCAGCTTTTATGCAACTTGTATTTCTCACTATGCTATTTGTGTCGGCTCCAGCATTTGGATGGTTTTTGCAATACCGACAATTTTGAGTGCTTCACTTATGACAGCAATGGCAGTATACTTTATTATAATAAGAGTACCTTGGACTGTTTATATAAGAAAGAGATTGTCTCATAAGTTGTCAATACCTGCCTCCACAGTGGAAAAACACAACTGAGTGAAAATCAAGCTGGGAGAGATACAGAAAAGGACAAACAAACAACAAGCAAGATGCTAAAATTGAAAATTTATTTTTTGGTGGTTGTTCGTCTATTCAGGATTATTAAACGAAAATTCTGGACGGCCCTTGTTAAGAAAACCTGTAAGAAGTATGGGACAAATCTCAACGTAAATGCAAGCAGCAGAATAGGCAGAAACGTCACCCTTGGCGAAAACTGCAATTTCAACGGAATGCGCATTTCTGGCGGCGGCGATGTGTACATCGGAAATAATTTCCACAGTGCGGGCGGGTGTGAGATCTTTGCTCAGTATCATAATTATGATAAAGGGAAAGCCATACCCTATGATGACTCGCTCATCAAGAAGACTGTCACCATTGAGGATAATGTATGGCTAGGGTACCATGTTATCATTCTGGGAACCGCGCACATTGGAGAAGGGGCTATTATCCAGGCACGCTGCAAGAACCAGAGATCCAGCAATCCGACTGGGCTCTTTTGCCCGAAGATAGATCGAGAAGAGCATCCCTGCAAATAGATGCGAATATGCATGCCATGATGGGC
>Ga0180031_1089327_pt1 | contig 11426 bp, 10 predicted proteins | sample BioBRNtimezero_2_FD_146429 | JGI IMG/M metagenome (GOLD analysis project Ga0180031, IMG submission 146429) | Anaerobic biogas reactor microbial communites from Seattle, Washington, USA - Biogas_R2-B RNA time zero (Metagenome Metatranscriptome) | ecosystem: Engineered > Bioreactor > Anaerobic >...
CTCACTGGGTATCTGGATCTCCAAAGTTTCATTACCTGAAAATGCTTATACCTCAGAAAAGCTGATCACATATTCGCGTGACATATTTAAGAATAAAAGCAGCTTTATTGACACTTTGTCGCTTCCACAAGCCAAAATCACCTGGTATCTGATGAGCGGGCTATATTTAACCAATGGTAAAATATCCGCTTTCAATGCAGGAAACGGAACTGAAGTTTTGCTGATGGAAAAGGAAGCGCCTTCCAATACACTCAGTATCAGTGGAAGACATCTGGGGGGAGATTCTGTGTTAATAACTTTTATAGCTTCTTCTCCCCTGGATACAGAAAAGGTTGATTCGGTGCTTTTCTGTTTTGCATTTGACAGCGTTGGATTGGATTATCGAGGACAGTTTTCCAGCAGCTTTTCAGCTACAGAATTTGCAAAAAGTTCAATTTTGGAAAAGAAAATATTCAATGATGTCTTCTCTATCGGCTCACATCTTATGTGGTGCGGTGTAAAACTGAAAGGGAAAAATGACAGTCTTAGTTTACCTGTAACTTCCAGTTTCTTAATCGAAAATGACAATATCAGTAATCCCGTAATTCTAAGTGGGCAGGCAATCAGCTCAAGTGCCATAAGACTGTCCTGGAATGACCTCAACCCTGACAGCGTATCAGGAATGCGGATATGGTACAGTGTAGATCAAATTCCACTGGGCATTTTGAAACGCCCCAATTATTCGCTTATAGAATTAAATCCCTCTCAAAACAGTTGCATTGTGGAATATTTAAATTACTCTACCAGCTACTGTTTTGCGGCACAGGTAGTAAACAAGCAAGGCATTTGGTCAGAAATTACCGAAAAATCACGAGTGATTATCAAAACAACAGATCCATCCGATTCACTCGAGATTCCAAACACCATTACATTGCACACTCCTCTATTTGATACACTATCAGCCAGTATAAAACTTAGCTGGTGTGTTGATACCACTGGAATTGGTGATAGCCTGGAACTGGGAATTTCCTCTAACAACACTGGATTTGCACCGGAAATTTCTCAGATTAACCAAATCTTGCCAGTAAGGAATTTATGCGATAGCGCAACATTAAAGTTGCAGAAAATTTCGTTTAATACCCAATATTTTATCTCTTTATGGCTTCGAAAAAAAGGCGGACGATGGGCTTTCCCGGTCCATTTATCGCAACAAGATATATTAACTCCTCATTTTACACGTGAACCACTGTCTTTTTTCGATCCAGCGGTAATTTTTGACACTGTTTTTGCTTTTAATGATAATCTTATCCTATCCAAAGATTCTCATTTCGGAGTAAAAGAAATTTTCAATAATACTGCAGTTTTTTATCAAGGAAAACAACATAATGGAATGATTGCTGTCGGTAACGGGTTTTATTTCACTCAAAATAACCATACTCCTGCTTTCTGGATCGGATTACGTTATAATGTTCCAGTTGGTTTTAGTGCCGGAAAAGTGAAATTATACAGAGAAAATGCCAATGGAGTGCTCGTAGAACACGATGCTATCAATGACACTCTGAGAAAAATAGTATCAGTATATACAAATAAAACTGATCTGCCTTTCATCCTGTTGATTGATACAGTTGCACCGGTACTGAATTTCAAAGGTAATACTGACAAGACGGTTTATCCCGGAAAAAACACAACCGATACAGTGACTATTACCGATAATATTCTTAATACAAAATATCAGTTCTTTTATTCCACAGGAAAGGATCCACTTACCATACGAATCGACACAGTTCTCTCAGGCAGATCTCAGCAATTGATCCTTACAGTTCCTAAGGAATTCAGCAGTGTTGAAACCGGAATCAGGGCAGAGTTACGGGTTACAGATGGTAATAACCTCATTGTCAGAAATCTGTCGAAACAGGTACATATAGATAAAGTGGAAACAAGAATCTTCCCATTACAGTGGACTCCATTCTCTGTTTCGGCACAACTGAGTTCAACAAGTCCCGATTCTTTAATCAAGCACCTTGCACAGACCGACAGCAGCAGTTACGATGGCAGATATGCCAGAGTGTTTTACTGGGTGCCTACATCAGGAAATGTCACTGCTAAAGATCGCTGGGTTGAATACAGTAATAATGTTAAATCCCTTTTCAATCTGTCCCCAGGTAAAACTTTCTGGATAAAGACGCTCAAAGAGAAATCTATTAACCTGGGTTCGGCTTTAACCATGTCTCTTAAAGATACGGTAAAAATAGTTCTTCCCAAAAAAGAATTTACCGATTTGACACTCCCCTACAATTTCCCTGTCCGCATAAAGGATATCATCGAGTCATCAGGGATGGATTCCATAGCAATTTATAAATGGAGCAATGATTCCGGTACGTTTGTAACCAGGGGCCATTATATCCCAGGCAAAGCTAATCGTCAGAACATTAACGATTCACTCGACTGGAAATATCATAATGCCTACTACTCCATTTATAACATGTATAGCAAGGATACTACACTTAAAATTCCTCCGATTCCTGTTTCCATGTCACCGGAGCTACCTCTTAAAAAGGAGGCTCAGAAAAACACATGGGGTACCACTGTAAACTGCAGAATCGATTCTTCCCGAACATCAGAAGTTTACTGTGGTTATGCTGACAAAGCAGGACAAATCTATTATCCGCCATCACCGGGCTTTGTTAATTCCAGGGTCAAAATTTTCCACAGAAAAGCCAACCGTTTTTTTGGAGATTATATTTGCGGAGATCTTTCCAATGGAGGTATTACTCAGGAATTGGCTTTTGAAAATAACGAGTCTTATCCTGTCCAGTTTTCATTCTGCATGGCTGATGAGGGAAATATTCCTTCCGGTTTTAGCTCTTCTATATTTAACACTGCAACTGGAGAGTGGGAGAAGAGTGGAAAAATAATGGTTGGTGCAAATAATATTGAATACAGATGGCTTGTTATTGCCGGAAAAGAGTTCATGGAGCACTTTAAGAATAATGCATTATCTTGGAAATATGGATTGCGCAGTGTATATGCAAATCCTGTGCGTAATGCAGCGGTTTTTAAATTTACCATTCCAATCGGGGCTAAAGAGAGGGTGCGATTTACAATATTTGATGCCATGGGGAGAAAGATCTGGGAGAAGACCATTTCTCATCCTTTGAGCAGCGGAGAGCATACCCTTGTCTGGAATGGTAATAACTCCAGAGGTGGCAAGGTAAGCAACGGTATGTATTTTGTTGTGTTCTCTGTTCTGGATTCAAAAGGGAAAGCAATGAAATCATTTGATTCCCGCTTGGTATATGTTCATTAAGCAATGCAAAGTAAAAGTATGTTGCGAATATCTGGATCAACCAACTCATGAATTTTAAAAAAAAATCTTATAGAGAAATTACCGGTGCAATACATCTTCATACCACCTATTCTGATGGCGGCATAACAATTAAAGAGCTGATTAATGCAGCAAAAACTGTTGGGCTCAATTTTATCATTGTTACAGATCATATGACCCTTAGAGGGCTTGATGAAGGTTATGAAGGATTAACTGACAATCTTTGTGTTTTAGTTGGTTACGAACATCATGACCCCCATAAAAAAAACCACTACCTTGCACTAGGAGTAGATCAGGTTTTTAACCCTTCACTTAAACCACAGAGTTATATAAATGAAATAAAGAAAGCTGGCGGAATAGGTTTTCTGGCTCATCCGGCAGAAAAGAGAAACTATTTTGGCAGTCTGCCACCCTATCCCTGGACTGACTGGGAGGTTGATGGATTTGATGGAATAGAAATATGGAATCAGATGTCTGATTGGGTTGAAAACCTGAAATCATGGATGAGTTTTGTAAAACTGTTTTATCCAAGAAGATTTCTCGGTGCTCCACCGGCAGAACTACTGACCAAATGGGACACTCTTAATAAAACCAGATTTATCAGCGCTATAGGTGGTGTGGATGCACATAGTAGAAGGTTGGGAATTGGTTACTGTTGTTTTAGAGTGTTTCCAATTAAAGTCGAACTTAAAGGAATACGTACTCATCTTTATATTGACCAAAAGAATAACTTTTCCAATTTTGCCGCCACTAAAAAAGCAATTTTGAATGGACTGCAAAATGGCCATGGCTTCATCAGTAATTTTCGCAGAGGTGATGCAATGGGATCGTGTTTCTTTCTCCAACATAAAAACGGACACATAAGTCTTCCCGGCGTTCAGAAAAGCTACTCCCTGCCAGCTCGTCTAATGGTGGAAATTCCAGAAAAAGGCAGAATCATTCTTATAGCGAACGGAAAAGCTATCAATCATACTGATGGGAAAACGGCTGCTTTTGAAATTGAAAAAGAAGGTATCTATCGTATCGAAGTATACAAAAAATCCAAAGCCTGGATCTACTCGAATCCATTTCCGATCGGTTGCTATCCTTTTTAAGCATTCTACTAAATTCCCACAAAATGCCTTCCCCAGACATTGGTATCTATTTCCCAAATGAAAAATCCGATCTGGTACGAGGCATAGTTTATATTATCTAAGTTTTTGAAACAGCAATATTTCTGATTGATCTCAGGTTCCTATCCCGGATGCTCTGAAATCGGATATCCAGTAAAAAGAGTTTTTGCTGTTTTCTCTTCAGAGAAGTAATTTTAATATTTCTTTTTAAGTAATACGGAAAATTTAGTGCCTAAGATACTACAGAAAATATTAGACTACCTTTTTTTACTAAGAATTCCACTGCTTGCCCCAGTATGGACCATCTTAATTCTAGGCTGGATTTCAGGTAATCAGTATGCACATTTTGGAGGAAGTTTCATAGGTGATAACACTGGAAACTCCGCAATAAACCTCTGGACCATACTAATCGGATTCTCTCTTATAGTGGCATCCATCTATGTGGTTAATCAAATTGTAGATATAGAAAGTGACCGAATAAACCACAAACTATTTCTGCTTCCCAATGGAATCATCTCTGTCCGCACAGCCTGGATATGTGCTTTTTTGTGTGCGATTATTGGTATTGTTACCAGTTTTTTTTATGATGGAGTCATTCTTTTTCTTTTTATTGCAGGACTATTGCTGGGATATCTTTACAACCTGCCTCCTTTTCAACTGAAGAATTGCGCCTGGGGTGGAGTGCTTGCCAACTCACTGGGACACGGGATGATTACGTTCCTGGTCGGCTGGTATGCCTCAAAAATCGGTACCACCATAGATACCCAGGTCATGGTGAAAGGACTCCTTTCCTCGGTTGCTCCGGCACTGGCCAATGGAGCGGTATTTCTGGCTACTACCATTCCTGATGCTGATGGAGATCAGTTAACCGGCAAAAAGACCTTCTGCGTTAAATATGGAGAAAAGGTCACAGCGGTAACCGCAGCACTGTTTTGTTTCGGAGCCTTAGGTTTTTCCTTTTTTATCGAGAATAATTTCTGGGTTATGGCGGTGCCAACAATTATTAGTCTGCTTTTTTTTGTCTCTTTCGCCATTTTTCCCAAAAGAGATCTGGCCTTCAAGACATTTAAATGGCCGGTTTTCCTCTTATCGTTTTCGGTTGCCCTTTTTGTCCCTGAATATGGATTTCTTATACTAGCCACTTTTGCTGGAAGCAGAGCATATTATCAGATAAGATTTGGAATAGAATATCCGACTTTCAAATCAAAATGAAAAAAAACCTCCTCCGTACACTCGATCTTCTGTTTCTGATGCGCCCGATTCTGCTGGTACCGGTATGGGGTTTTTCCTTGTTTGGATACTACAGGGCAAAAACCGAATCATTAAAAGAGATTACCAGTTTGTGGAACAGTTCCTCCCTGCCTGTCTGCTTTCTTCTTTTTCTTTTCTCTCTGTCTGTAGGAGCTGTTTATATCTTCAACCAGATAGCCGACATTGAAGTTGATAAGAAAAATGGGGGACTTCCTCTTCTTGCCAGCGGCATATTAAGAAACAAAGAGGCTTTGATTTTTGCGTTTATCCTTTCTGGCATCTCAATAATAACACCTCTTTTTACAGATTTTAAAATAATCTCTTTTCTAAGCCTTTTCGCTTTAATTATAGGCCTGTTATATAGCTTTAAGCCCTTTTATTTCTCAGGAAGGCCAATTTGCGATTTTCTCTCCAATGCTTTGGGTTATGGGGTGATAGCGTTTGGTGCAGGGTGGATCTGTGGGGGCAAAACTCTTCTGGCTATGAGTTTTTTATACTCCGCACTTCCCTATTTTTTACTTATGTGCGCAGGTTCCATAAGTTCTACTTTACCGGATCGGGCCGGAGATTATACTGTACAGAAAAATACTACAGCAGTAGTATTCGGAAATCAAAAGGCTCATTTTATAGCCACGTTCTTGTTGCTTAATGCAGCAGTGGCATCAATAATTGTGGGTGACCCTCTGGCGCTCATCTGCTCAGTAGCTCCATTCCCCTTTTATTTGTGTTACATCTTTAAACCTACCGAATTTTTCATGGAATCAACCTATAAAATTGGTGGCGCAATGACCATGCTCTGTTCCGGGTTTATCATACCTTTATTAATTCCAGCCGGAATTATTGTTTTTTTTGTTACTTGGCTGTATTTTCGATTACGACATGGTGTGTCATATCCCTCATTGGTAATGGTACGTGAAGATGTGTAGAAAACTCTGGCTGTTAGTGATTTTATTATTCAGTTTATCTATGGCATCTTCTTTTCCTCAATATCTTATGGAAGCTTCCTCGCGTGCTGTTGATGACATCATAAACTGTGATTTTCAGCATGCATTTCTCCTCTGCGATTCCTTGAAAAAGGAGTTCCCAACCGACCCCCTCCCCTCCATTCTTAAACTTTCGGCAATGGGCATGCGCGATATCGATTGCGAAAAGACGATTGATTCTGCCGGGTTCATTAACGAGTTTCTTGTATCTCAGGAGCTGATCCGCAGCTTTGAACAAAAAAACGGTATCACCTCATACGGACTTATGCTGGATGGGCTCTCCAAAGCTATGCATGCCGCGTTCTTTTTAAGACAAAAGGCCTATTTTGATGTTCTGCACAATGGGGTTGATGCCATAAAGCTGTTAAAAAAAGCAAAAGAGCTTGATTCAACCAATGCTGATGCAGACTTTTTCCTGGGCCTTTATGATTATGGAAAATCGGAATTGAAAAAAAAGCTATGGATGGTTCTGTTCTGGTATCCTGGAAGCAAAAAGGAGGGAATCGAAAAGCTTAAAAATTGCAGCAAAAATGCTTCCCTGACCAGAATCGCTGCAAAACTTTCACTCTCCGATATTTATATTCAGGAAAAAAAACCAGGGCTTTCGGAGGCAATCATCTCTGAGCTGGAAAATCAATACAAAAACAGCCGATTTGTGCTTTGGGCGAAAGTTAAATATCTCGAATCGGTGAAAAACTACGATTCAACCGCAGCGGTTTATGAGAAACTTTCTATGCAATATGCGCTTATCCCTGAAGGAAAGCAGAACTTCTTTGCTACCAGAAACCGTATGGCACATATGCTGAAACTAGCGGGAAAAAATCAAAGTGCAGCAGAAGTATGCAAATCACTCTTAGATGATCAGCAGTTTGATCAGTATCGGGAAATTAAAAAAGATACACGTAAACTCCTGGAGAATCTGGATAATGGTAAAAGTTGATAATGAAAAATGCGACCAGTGCGGTACTTGTGTGAGTGTATGTCCGACATCTGCTTTAATGTTTATACAGGAGCCGGTTATCGATCAGAAAACATGCATCGGTTGTGGTAAATGCATTAAAGTATGTCCATTTTCTGCTCTTAGTTCTCTTAAATAATCAATTCACCGGGTAAAGCTATGTCAGAATTTGATATAATCATCGCAGGTGCAGGTCCTGCAGGTTCGATGGCTGCCATAAGCGCTTCAAAGGCAGGTCGGAAGGTATGTTTATTGGAACGGAAGGCAGAAGTCGGTGTTCCGGTTCGTTGCGGAGAAGGTATCGGAAGGCGCGGATTACTTGATCATATCGATCCCAAACCAGAATGGATCAGCAACACAATAAAAAAAGCGGTAATGGTCTCTCCATCGGGCATTCGCATAGAACTGAGAGGGACCAGTGAGGATTTTATTCTGGATAGGGAAAAAATGGATTCTGACCTGGTCAAAGAAGCCATTAATTCAGGAGTGAGCTATTTTGCTGAAACTCCGGTTACCTCTGTTAAAAAAAATGGTGAACTATATGAGTGTATCACTCCTAAAAAAACATTTTCTTCCAGGATTCTTATTCTGGCAGATGGAGTGGAGTCCAGATTAGCCCGATTTCTAGGTTGGGATACCACTTTGGCATTGTCCGATGTGGAAACATGTGCTTTTGCCCGCGTCGTCTCACCCCTTATTGAAAAAAATGCCTGCATTTTTTTCACTGGAACCAGAGTCGCACCCGGAGGTTATGCATGGGTTTTCCCCAGAGCTGTAGGTGAAGCTAACGTTGGATTAGGAATATCTGGAAACAACAGCGAGCCAGGGAAAGCAAAGCAGTATCTGGAGCGCTTTATCGAATCGGAATTCCCAGGTGCACGGATAAGTAATCTTCATTGCGGTGGGGTTCCGGTTGCCAGATACATCCGCCCTCTGGTTAAAGATGGCGCGATGTTGGTAGGAGATGCTGCCCGACAAGTTAACAGCCTCAGTGGAGCAGGCCTCGCCTATTCGCTTTATGCAGGCAAATTGGCAGGCAAAACGGCTGCAGATGCAATTAATGGAAACACTGTGAATTATAAACATTTAAAAACATATGAGAAAAACTGGCACAAGAAATTCGGCAAGCAACAGTTGCGTTCATACAGTCTTAAAAAGTTTGTAGAAAAATACGGTGATGATTCTTTTCTGGACAGGATTGCACAATCCCTGTCCAAAGAGGATCCCTCAAAATTGAATTATCTGAAAGTCTTTACCAGAACTTTTTCCGGTCATCCGTTGTTGTTGATAAAGGCTATAAAGTTATTCAGATAGTTCGCGAGCTTCCTATCTCCTCCCAACTCCAGCCAGGTTAGGATATACAAGGTATTGTATATCCAATTTTCTAAACACATCTTGTGCTGGAATTTTTATCGAATTACCAACATTATGTTTGACGGTATGCCCATCCCATGGTATACTTAAAAAGCATAAACAGTTATATAAGGAATATTTGCATTTATATGAATTTGATTCAGCGGTTATCAGAGATTCAGGAACTTCCAACTTTACCCGAAATTGCACTACGAATAAGGGCATTGATCGTTTCAGAAGAAGGTAATGCCACAATGCTGGCACGTCTTATAGAACATGATCCTTCTCTCTCTGCAAAGGTTTTAAAGGTAGCGAATTCAGCATTTTATTGTACTCCATCCAAGAAGATTTCCTCTGTTAAGCTGGCCATTACCCGGATCGGTTTCAATCAAATCGGACACATTGCCATGGCAGTGAGTTTGATACGTCAATTTTCAAGGAAATCCGATATCCTGGATTATCATCAGTTCTGGAAACACTCTCTCTCTGCAGCATTTCTTACTAATCTTTTACCAGATAACAATAACCCAACCAAACAGAATCATTCACTGTTTCTCTCCGGCCTGTTTCATGATATTGGCATTTTGATTTTTGATCAGTTTTTTCATGAACAGTTCGAGCAGATTATCAATTATGCATTAGAAAAAGAGATCTCCTATCTGGAAGCAGAGAAAGAGCTTTTTCCCAATGAAACGCATGCGGCTATAGGCAGTGCGCTTATGGAGATGTGGAAGATTGATCTTTCGGTTGTTAACAGCGTGCGCTATCACCATGCACCCGAGAAAGCTCCTGTTAATCTTCAGGAGGCAATCTGGGCCACTTATCTCTCAGAGTACATTTTATGCAATTCAGGGCTTGGTTCTTTTGAAGGAATGATACAGAATGGAAATAAGGATGTGATGGGAGCTCTCAATTTAACTTCCGATATGATCTGCAGCTATCTGAAACTTGCGGAATATGAAGTAGAACGTTCGGAACTTATACTTGCTCTGGACTCCAATTACTCCCCTACGCAATTGCGAGCAGTCTAAACAACAGGGAGATTTTGATGGATGTTTCTTATATAAACCCTTTCGTACGGGCTACTATTGATTGTTTCAAGACCATGATAACAGATCAGATTTTACCTTTGACACCGTCTTTAAAACGTCAACCATTCTCCTGTTATGCCATATCAGGAATTATTGGACTCTCTGGTGAAGCACAGGGCTCCATTTCGCTTGGTTTTTCAATGCCCGTCGCAGTAAAGGTGGTTTCTGATATGTTAAAGACACAAATTAATGAAACCTACCCTGACCTTCCGGATGCCATTGGAGAAATTGCCAACATCATAGCAGGCAATGCTAAAAAGGAGTTGTCAAAATTCAATTTGTCTATCTCTCTTCCGAATGTTATTATCGGAGAGAATCACACTTTGGCCGGTGAAGGAGGTGCTCCAACCATACTGGTCCCTTTTTCCAGCGGTTCGGGTGACTTTATGATGGAAATTTCTTTAAAAACAAAATAAACAGGAGTAAATATGAGGATATTACTGATTGATGATTCAACTACTATGAGAAGGATTCAAAAGACCCAGATCAATGGTCTTGGTATCACCGATGTGATAGAAGCTGGTGATGGTGAAGAAGGGCTGAAAAAAACTGGAGCAGAGTATGCCCATAGATCTCATTATGCTGGATTGGAACATGCCGGTGATGGATGGGCTTACCTTTCTAAAAAAAGTACGTACCATGGATGCCTATAAAGATGTGAAAATTATCATGTGTACTTCAGAATCCGAAAAAACCAGAGTCGTTGAGGCATTAAAAGCAGGTGCCAATAATTATCTGGTAAAACCGTTTACACCGGAGGCACTGAAAGAAAAACTGGGGATCTGAATTATCAATCACCAGTACCTCAGCAGATCGATCTGGATAACTGGATTTTATTGCTATCGGTGTTTTAGTGTTATTTATGAATCAAGAAAGGTTCGGATAATTTTACTCTGTTGAATTCATCAATGTTAAACAAAAAATAGTTTAAATCGACATCATTTTTTATCCCGTTAATTTTACCGACCCGATACTGCCAGATTACCAGGTTCCCAGAATTAAATCTAGGGGGCTTATTAATACTGCGGATCCAGAAATGATATTCATCGAACTGGTCCAGTCTGTATCGCTCGTAAAAATCTTCTGTCGTGTAAATTATCGGAGTAACACCATATTCAAGCCGGATTTTTTCTAAAAAATACCTTAGCTCTTTATGCAATGAATCTATTGATGGCCTTTTTCTGCAGTTTCCCAAAAATTCGACATCAACAGCAGGAGGCAGATCACCGACAACTGCCATTGCGTTTTGTACAAAATTTCTGAATTGATCCCTCGCTGAGCTGCAGAATGTAAAAAAGTGATATGCTCCGACCAATACTCCGGCTTTCTTTGCAAGAACTAAAGCAAAAAAAAGTGATATGCTCCGACCAATAC
>Ga0180031_1133218_pt1 | contig 11019 bp, 6 predicted proteins | sample BioBRNtimezero_2_FD_146429 | JGI IMG/M metagenome (GOLD analysis project Ga0180031, IMG submission 146429) | Anaerobic biogas reactor microbial communites from Seattle, Washington, USA - Biogas_R2-B RNA time zero (Metagenome Metatranscriptome) | ecosystem: Engineered > Bioreactor > Anaerobic >...
GCCCAATCACTCTCATCCCTTTCCACTTTGTTTACTATCGATTACCCTGAATTCTGGAATGAAAAATCCCGCATTGAACTGGCCATAGGAACATTTGCACAAAACAGGGTTTCTGTACCAGACTCAACAGATCTATACATTTACCAGGAATCAGATTCTTCATGGAAGATTATTGAAACCAATTTTTTTATTAGAAATGATACCCTGTTTGCAGCTCCGATAGTATTGTCCAGACCTGGTGTATATGGAATTTTTTCAAAATGCAGGCTTACAAAAAACGATCTGGCAGTTTATCCCAACCCTTTTTCTTTGCGAAAAAATAATGATTACATTATTTTTGATGGAGTTGATATTAAAGATGTTGTAATATTTGATATGAATGGCAATTTAGTACAGAAAATTACCCCTAACACCACAGATGCTGCATCATATCAGGCTGGCAATTCAAATATATTGAAATGGGATCTTAAAAACAGAAGCGGGAAAGTAATAATTCCAGGTTTATATGTTGCAACTGTTTCCTGCTACGATAATTTAAAGACAAAAACATTGCGAAGAAAACTGCTGGTTGTCCCATGAAACAATTCCTGTATTTATCACTTTTATTTTTCCTGGCATATTCCTGTAACTGCACATCTATAAAGAGAAATGTGTCTGAAGGCACAGCTACAATACCCGTTGAACATGAACGTTTATACCTTGCACCACTTCAAAATGATATTTCTCTCGAAAAACTCCGGTTCTGGCCTCAAGAGCCTGACAAGCAAAAGATTCTGTTAAAAAATTTTACAAGTATCTGGGAAAAACTTAAAAGAGAATTCAAAAGATGTGAAACGTTCGGTTTATACAAAATGGTTGAAGATACAGAACATCCAACTGTAAGAATCTCTGTTACCCTGATTTCTGCTGAAGAGGGTGATACACTGTTTATTCCTGTAAGACTTGAAGTAGAACGGCTCTCAGACAGACATCATTCAATATACACCGTACCTGCTTACGCAACTGCAGTGGTATCAAAAAAAGATAAAAAACCTTTTGGTTATATGAACAAACTTTTTTCAAATTACCGCAGGAATTTCCCATACATACAGATAGTCAGTTTTTTTTACCCTCATTTTCCATAAACCATCCTATTTTGATTTACAGAGAGATCCTATAGATAAAAGATTTGATACCAATTCCGACACCGACCCGGAATTTCGATGCCAGAATGGAAATACTGCTGACTTTTTTACCGCCTATTTCCGATCGCCTCGCCGGGGTTGCAACCCGTAGTTCGGAGTCGGTATTGATTCCGACTTTATCTTATTCAATGTCGGTATATTACTTTTATCTGTTTTGTTTTCAAAAAATCACTTACAGTATGCTTTTACAATTACTCACATTTTTTTGCGCTGAAATGATTGCAAAAACTCCGATTCCTTCACCTCTTCCAAAACCGGTTAAGCTTTCACCAGTAGTAGCTGTCAACCCGACATGTGCGGTTTCAAGCGATAATAATTGTGCGATTGATTCTCTAATAGCTGGTATGTAGTCTGCAAGATGTGGACGTAAAGCTTCGACAGTAACAGATACATGTAATATCCTGTAATCTGAAACTGTTTTAAGTGCTTCAGCCAAATAAACACGACTGTCGGTAATTCCATGTTTCAGACAAATATCGTCACTTACTTTACCCAGAATATTTATTCCGCTTAAACCGGATATAGCATTTGTAATAGCATGCAAGACAACATCAGCATCACTGTTTCCCTTTAATCCCACACACTGTGGGATTATAACTCCTCCAAGAATGAGAGGCTTTGAAGAATCCTGTGATTCAAACCTGTGGGAATCCTGACCTATCGAAGAAATATACATTTTAATTTCGGGAGTATCTTTTACAAATCTCTATTTTATTATTTGGAAAGTAACTTTATTATTTCTCCCGGTTCCGGGAATTTTCCTGTCTTTTTTTTCGAAAATATCAATTTACCATTTTTTTCTATTTCAAAGACTCCACCGCTGGATTTAACCAGTTGGGCTTCATATCCAAATGTTTCTTTTATCTCTTGCGCCAAACTGACGGCTTTAGGGTAGTAATTTCACATACCACAATATGTGATTTTTATTGTTGCTGTTTCACTCATACAAACCTCCTAATATTGATTTCGCCATGATTGATCCGTTCTGTATTTCTATAAAAATGTATCAAAAACCAGAGCATCAACAGGTTCATTTATACACTCTCTCTGATCAAGAGAAATATAATGTTTTCTTTTTGAAACATTTTTATAAGCAGGCCTGATTATTCTTCCTCCACTTACAAGTTCTTCAATTCTGTGGGCTGACCATCCTGCTATCCTTGAAAGGGCAAAAATTGGTGTATACAGATCTCTGGGAATGTTCAGCATATCGTATACAAACCCTGAATAAAAATCCACATTTGCAGATACTGTTTTTTTATTCCCTTTCACTACCATCCCACATTTACATAATACACCTTAGAAATTGCTGAAAACAACCTGATTTAATCAATGTTTTTTTAAGTTCATATTTACCCAGTTCACACATTTTACTTGACACTATTGTTTTTAAAAATCCTATGCTGTCCCATATATTAGTTTTTAAAAAGCGGTAAATACAACTGTTGTGGCTGCATACATAATCGTTTCCGACCAGGTGCTGTCCCACAGTATTTCAATAAATTATACAAATCAAATCGACTCCACAGTACACCGCGTATCGTGGTAAATAACCGTGCAAACGTTCCCTTCCATTTGCTCATATATGCAATAAAACGCAAAATAACATAGGTCAGAAGTGCCATCCAGATCTGCCATTGCACTGCATTCTCACTATAACCAAGAAAATCAGAAAGCTTTAGCGTTTGCTTAAGTTGCTTGAAAAACAGCTCTATGTCCCAACGGCCTTTATACAATTCGCAGATAGTAGAGGCTGCAAAATCAAAATTATCAGTAATGAATTCCATACGAACTAATTTTCCATCGCGTAGAACATCTGCCACAATAAGGCGCAAACTCTGCGGATACGCTTCTTTGCTTTTAATCGTGGTAAGTTTTATTTCAACATCACGAATAATATTTCCTTTTTTCTTATTCAATCTTCGCACCACTTTATATGCCATGTTTGATTTCGAACGTGTTACCCATAGAATTCCACGTTCCATCAGTTCAAAAAGATGCTTGAAATCTACATACGCCTTATCAAATATAACGATTTCACCATCACGAAGCTGGTTACACAATATCCTTCCCTTTACTGCATCATGGGATTTCGCCCCTTTCACAATAGCAAAACGAGGGAGAAATGTTCGAGCATCAAGCATCATATGGCATTTGGCAGCTGCTTTCCTGCGCCGGTGCTTCGCCCAGTCCATGCAGTTGGCAAACAATTGTATTGTTGTTGAATCGACAAGATTTATTACTCGTTTTATTCGTCTGGATATCTTGAATTGACCATCAAACCGGCCAAATTTCGGGAAGTGGCCCGTTAAGTGATTCAATGTCTCATAAAATAGTAATTTAGCCATTTCTGCATCTCTTACTTTGTTAGCGTGAGACAGCCCATTTCGACTTGGTGCACTTGCATTACGTAATGTCGATAATGCACTGCTGTGATGATGTAAGGTATCACAGATATCGTTTAGACTCAATGCATGTGATAAATGGGCAAATATCATTGCAACCACATGACTCCAGGCTGAATATGTCCTTACTTTTTTATCCACACCACATTGCCGTGCAATTTTTCCTACTAAGTACGGTGGAATAATTTCTATTACCTGCTTCAATAATGTAAATTTATGCTTAGTTGGCTTCACCATGACTCCTTTGTTAAATGTGTTACAACATTAACATGTCATGGTGTTAGCCTTTATGTCAACTTTTTTGAAATCCTATGGGATGGTAATGATTCCCTTTTACTTTATTAAATACCTGCGGTGCGATACGTTCAATTCTCCTGTATAACTCAAACTCATCTGTCCTGGATTTTTCTTTTGCCAGTTCCTCTGCCTTGTTGCGCAAAATAATCGCACGAGGATCTGAAAGTGTATACACGGCATGTCCCATGCCATAAATTAATCCGGTATGATCAAATGCCTCTTTATTCAAAATTTTTGTCAGATATGCAGCTATCTGATCCTCATCAGACCAGTCTTTAACATTATTGCATATATCTTCCATCATTGAAGCAACCTTGATATTGGCTCCCCCATGCTTGGGTCCTTTAAGTGCACCCACTGCAGCAGCAATTGCTGAATAGGTATCTGTACCGGATGATGATACAACATGAAGAGCGAAAGCCGAATTATTTCCTCCACCATGCTCAGCATGCAGAACCAGAGCCAAATCAAGCGTTTCTGCTTCAAGATCAGTAAAACTGCTGTCTGGTCGGATCATATGGAGAAAATTCTGTGCAGTACTCAAACCTGACTGCGGATTATGAATAAACAAGCTTTTACCATCATAGTAATGGCTTTTTGCCTGAAATCCGTAAGCGATCATCGTTGGAAAACGTGCAATCAATTCTATACACTGACGCAAAACATTCTTTATACTTAAATCATCCGGGTTGTCATCATAAGAATAAGAAGCAAGAACAGCCCTTGCTAATTTATTCATTATGTTGGAACTGGGTGCCTTGAGAATCATATTTTCTGTAAAACCAGCCGGCAAATCCCTGCAAGAATCCAGCATGTCCTTGAAATTTTCTAACTGCAGTTTGTCTGGAAGATACCCAAATAAAAGCAAATAAGCTACTTCATTAAACCCGAATCTCTTATCAGCCTGAAATCCCTCTACAATATCTCCAATATCTATACCCCTGTATCTGAGTCTCCCCTCAACCGGAACTTTCTCGTTTTCATCCATGATGTATCCATGAACATCTCCAATTCTTGTTAAACCAACAAGTACCCCAGTTCCATCATTGTTGCGTAATCCACGTTTTACGTTGTATCTGGAATATGTTTCTGCATCAATGCAGTTATTCATGATTGCAATTTCTGAAGACTGCTCGAGATATTGTTTTTCGAATTCAGTTATTTCGCGTCGATACATTCTACTCCTTCCACTAGGGACTAAGTTTTATCACCATATATTTCGGGTAAATACATTAAAAAGAATCAAAAGATGAGTGTTAACCAAAATAATTTCTGTAAAAAGCCTGTACAACCCTCAAACTAAAAAAAAGAGTATTCTCAAGCCTGCAAAACTTCAAAGGGGGTTTGAATCTGCGGATATTTCTCTTCAATGCGGGGAAATGCGAGTTTAAAACAGTTGCCAAATTCATCTGAATCTACCCATATTTTACCATTGTGGGCATTCATAACCATCCTGCAAAAAAACAGTCCCAAGCCTTTAGAGTACTGTGACTGACGATTTTCAAGACGGGCATATTTTTCAAATAAAATATCCTTTTCATTATCTGGAATTGGCCTGCCAGAATTAAAAAAACAGATTGTATTGTAATTATTGAGCGACTCAAAGCTTAGTTCAAAACTTCCGTTTTTTGGAATATACTTGGCAGCATTACTTATCATATTCTGAATAACCCTCTCCAAAAGATAAACATCAGCTTTTATGACAAATGGCTCAACAGGTGAATTAATTTTAAGAGTTATATTTTTTTCTTCAAATAATGAATTTCCAGTAAATTTTAAAATCATGCCCTCAATATATCCGAACTGAAGATTTTCAGCTCTGATAAGCAGTTTCCCATCATCCATCTTCGCAACATCAAGAAGATTAGACGCCAGACTTACGATATCAGAACATGTTTCACATACCATATCCACAATTCTCTTTATTTTAGGGTCATTTTCCAGCCTTCTTCCAAGATATTGAAGATTACCCTCAATACCAGCTGCATAATTCTTTATATCATGAACCAATGTTCCCGAAAGAATCCCTTTCATTCGCTCAGATTCTACAAGTTTGAGATTTGCAATTTCAAGTTGATGATTTTTTTCAAGAATATCCTGTGTCTGCTGTTTAACCTTTTTGTCCAGATCCCGGTTAAGCTGTTTGTATTTCTCCACCAAAAATGCATTCTCCATTAAAATACTTGCCTGTGCAGCAAGAATCTGTGCAGATTTAATAGCACTTTCAGAAAACAAACCACTCATTTTGTCGTTGCCCAGATAAACACAACCCATGTAATTATCCTCACGAAATAATGGGGCGCATAAAACCGACCGGTTTTTCTCTATACCACCATCTTTAAACTCCTCTTCCATACCATCTCTTACACATATAACCTGTTTGTACTGTCTGGTCTTTTCCAGAAGTTTGGAAGATATGTATACTGTTGTATTATCAAGATTATTACCGGCATAATCCCGTAAAAGCATTTTTCGTGTCTCATTATTATTATCACAAAGAAATATTCCACCATATTGTGCACCTGTAACCTTAATCATGGCTGTAAGGATCTGATTCAGTAAAACCGGCATTTCACTGATTCCGGATATAGATGAACTTACCATTAAAAGTGAGTCAAAACGTACATGATTACTGTTCTCCATCGGCAGCACAGATGATTTTTCATTGCTTGAAACAATCTCCCTGCGTACATCATTACTGACCCTGTTTACCAGTCGGTCAGTTTCCAGACATGCGCCAATACTCTCAAACAATTTATATGCAATATCGAACTGATTTCTCGCCAAGCCTGGAGCATTCTTTTTTTCAAGGAAATTTCCATAATCATTGACAGTACGTGCTTTTTCATAATTGATATCCAGACGATGATAGATACCAATTGATTTTTTAAAAAATTTTGAAACAAGCTTCTCTCTTTTTGCCAATATCAGATACCAGGCAATTGCGCGATATGCAGCACCCCTGTATGCAGGATAACAGAAACTGGACAAAATCAAAGCCATGAGGCTCCGCATATATCTGAATCGTAAACCTTTCTCAGCACCAAATCCTGCACCTGAATATTTGCGGAAAATCAATTCGCACATCAATGAGAATGCCTTTACATTATACTCATAATTCAAACCATTTTTATTTATAAACGGTATCAGTACATTCGCGATCTCCTCTGCTAAAACATAATTACCTTCCAGTATCTCTTTTTCAAATAAAGACATGGCAGTATGAGTATATGTCAGGAAAATATCCCTGTTTTTAAAAGACTTGTTTACCAGTTCAATATCCTGCGGTGATGATCCCTTTTTCTGAATAGTATTTATCATCACTTTCGCAGATGTTGAAGAATGAAGATAATGTTTGTCTTCAGTTTTCCGGCAATTCACAATCGTGTACTGAATATATTTCTTTGCTTCAGACAGTTGACCTCTCATCAACTGGATTCTCCAAAGATGCTCCGTACAAAGTGATTTTGAAGACATATCACCAATGGATTCAAATAACTCTATGCTGGTATTAAAGCTCTCTTCTGCTTCTTTCCACCTGGCTCCAAAGTAAAGAACCATCCCCTGATATGAATACCCGGTTGCAAGAAGATCAGTGCGGTTCAATTTCTTAGCCTGGGAAATTGCCTTTTTTACATATTTCAATCCCCTCTTTTTCATGAACAACTGATTAACGACTATCCCGTGTGTCAAATAAGCCTCTATGGATTCACAACTGTATTCAAGCTTGTCAAATAGATTCAGCGCTTTGACATGGTAATATAAACAACCAAACATGTCTGTAAAATAAAGCGATAATGACAGCTTGTTTAAAAGCCTCAGTATTACAGTTTCTCCTTTCTTCTGCTTTCGCACTCTCCTTTTGATGCCTATTGAATGTAATGCCTGTCTTAATACTTCCAGCAACAGATTAAATAGTATCAATATTCTTTTTTCCGGAATTCTTATCTCAAAATAGGCCAATGCCCTTTTGAGATATACAATAGACTGTTTGAATTCTCCCATTTTATAAAAAATTATCCCAAGCTTTGACAACAGATCTATTGTCAGTTTTTTATCCCTCCCGTCATCATTTTCAAGCAGGTCACTAAAAACATGCATTGCCTGTTCGTGCTTACCAGATAATAATAGTGCATCTCCAAGTGATAACCGAATCTTGTAAACGCTTACCGTCAATTCACTTCCCCCGGTCTTTTTTAACTGACCCGCAAGCAAAAGCGCATTCCTGAAAAACCGTACCGAATGGTCAAATGCAAGCTTTTCTCTGGCATATTGACCGGCATTATAGGAATAATGAAAGGCTTTTTTTACATTTCCGGTATTAAGCCAGGCGTTTGCTGCTTTAAACAGATAATCCTTGTCCTGCTCCACTCTCGATTCATAAACATTTGCCAATTTCTCATAAAGCATTATACGGTTGTTCTCATTTATTGTCCTGAGCACCGCCGCGTGGATCTTGTCGTGTAAAAATACACATTCACCATTTCCGGTGTAACGTATAATCCCGGCATATTCCATTTTACGAATCATTGGAACAAGCTTGTTTCCAAAGGCGCCAAGCTCGTTGATCAGAGACATGTCTGCCTTGCCGATTATTGCACATATTTGCAAAAAAGACATCTGTTCCTTATCAAACCCTGAAAACCTGTGCATGATAAGTGATACGGAATCAAAATGGTCTGGCAGATTACAGACTTCCCTTACCCTGAATTCCCATCCGTTCTCATTTTCATATAGCAGAGAGCTGTCTATAAGGTACTTGATAAGTTCCAGTAACATGAAAGGATTTCCATTACACTTCTGCAGTATCAGTTTACGCAAATAATATTTATTGCTGATATCACCAAATTTGTATGATAGATACCATTCTATGTCGGTTTCGTGTAATGGTTTAATTTCTACAATTTTATCTGCGGTTTTTGCGATCTGGTTACCAAAAAGCATTTTCCTTGAATACTCACCATCTGTCCGCAATGTAGATATCAACATCATTGGACAGCTTATATTTCTGCAATTCAGCAAAATATCATTTGACACTTTGTCAATCCATTGTATGTCATCTACAAATAAAATCAGTTTCAGTTTTTCGCAAAAAGTTTTAAGCAGATTCGATAATACATACGTAAGACGATCAGCCTCCTTGTCAGGCTCAATCTTGTCTATATTATTTATTTTGGGAAACCACTCCGACATTTCAGGAATTATCTTGCAGATTAACCCGGAATTACCCTGCATTTTCCTGTTTAGATAATTAATAATACTGTTTCTGTTTTCTATGTCAAATACAGTATCAATCGAACTGATCACAGAGAGTATGATCTGGTTATAGACAGAAAAGGGTTGATGAATAGTAAACTGATTACATTTAACATTAATAAACTGTATTCCCTCTTCCCTTCTCAAACCTTTTCTGAATTGCTTGACGATTTCAGTTTTCCCGATTCCGGAGGGTCCATATATAACTACCGAAACTACACCCTTTTTCAGGAAATTATCATAACTTTTCTTAAGCGTCTGTATCTCTTCATCACGGGCGATAAAGACTTTCGATTCTCCCGCAGCGATTAACAGATCCTTTTTCCCTGCAATGAAACTACTGTTATTTCCGTCAATTAATATTTCAGTGACACTCTGAATGTCAAATTTAAATCCTGATGCAGTCTGATATCGTTCTGAAGGCATTATGCGAAGAGCTTTAAGCAGTACCTCATTTACATATACGTGTATGGACCTTATCGGTGATACGTCTGTTTTGAACATTGAAGTAAGAAACTGATCCATCGGTCCATCTTCAACTCCAAAGGGTACTTTTCCGCACAAAAGTTTGTAAAATAAAACTCCTGTGCAGAATAAATCCGATCTGGCATCAATCTTGTTTTCTGTAAAACCAGTCTGCTCGGGTGAAATATAAGGTATTTTACCAACAACTTTGCCTTCCGGTATCTTGCACGCTTCATCATCGGTTAATGCATACCGGAAATCAAACAATTTCACTCCATTATCATCACCTATGAAAACTGTTTGCGGGTTGATATTACAATGTAGTATTCCTCTGCTGTGTATATAATGCAATGCATCCAGAATCTGGGACACTATTTTAAAGCAATCCGATAAAGAATACCTCTTCCCGGTATATAATGCCCGCTCCAGTGTTGTACCTTCGATATGTTTGTAAACTATTGCCAGACCATATTCACAAATAAACTTATCTACAGGCCTGGCGATATTGGGATGATCAAGACCGGATGCAATATTAAAATCTCTGTTTATCGAAAACTCGTTGAGGGTGCGCTTTTTATCTTTACTGCAATCACAAACCCTTATAATATAAAATTCTCCGGAAAGAGAACTGTGTGCTGAATAGATACCGGTTTTTCCATCCGATATCAGCTCTTCTACAACCTGATATTCTCCAATAAACATTCCCATAGTACCTCTCATGATGGGGGGTTAAGAGATAACTATTTATTTTATGATACCGTCTCAATCAAGTCAATATTTTTGCACCTTTTTTCTCGAAAATCTCCTAATTACAGATAAAATTCGGTTCTTTTTCATTCAAAAAACTGAATTTCAGATATATTCTTTGTCAATTGTATTTCATGTCCATTGCTGGATCTTCAGCTACAAGCTATCCACCCTCTCCTCGAATACAAGCTATCCGGTTTCTCCAGAATTAACTGGGTTTCTCATCAGAACTGTACAAAACATCTTTCCTGCATACCAGAAAATCACTGAATTGCATCTGTGAAAACATCGCTTTGATTAATTCTGAAGGCTTACATGATCTTCCTGATCCCATAGACAAAACTGCTTCAATTTCCATAAAAAGCTCTTGTCTTAAGCTGAGATCCAGAATACCGGGACGAATATCTTTACAACGAATTTTTCCTTTTTTTTCGCTTACAATCTCTATTTTTTCACTTTTAAGAATGTTTTTCATTGCTTCGGCAATGGTCTTGGGCTCTGTATCGAAATCGGGCCTGATCCTGTAAATAACAGCTTTTACAGAAGCATTCACGGATGTTTGTTCTGGACTGATTGATACTATATTTATAACTTGAAGATTTTCAGGAAGCCATCTGTTTATGCACAGTAAATCACCCGCGAAATTTGCAGTAATCACAGCATCA
>Ga0180031_1213717_pt1 | contig 10629 bp, 9 predicted proteins | sample BioBRNtimezero_2_FD_146429 | JGI IMG/M metagenome (GOLD analysis project Ga0180031, IMG submission 146429) | Anaerobic biogas reactor microbial communites from Seattle, Washington, USA - Biogas_R2-B RNA time zero (Metagenome Metatranscriptome) | ecosystem: Engineered > Bioreactor > Anaerobic >...
AAAGTAGAGCTGGTATGAACTAAAAGTAAACGAAATTCCAAGGACGAAGGTATGAAGAAAGGTTGAAAGAAAAGGAAACAAAGTTGAAGGCGGAGAAGGGAATGCACACGGTGCGCCAGGTGTTCCCGTGGGAACGCAGTTACGTGCGGCTGCGCGCCGCACAGACCGCGCTGGATATCCTGCGACGCGGACTGGACCGTTGACTTGCCTGGGAAGAACTGATAAAATGAACAGGGATGGGTTGATGCTGCACATGAGGTTTGTATGACCAAGGAACGCAGGCGCTTAGGGGAAATCCTCTACAAGGCAGGGCTTGTCAAGAAGGAGGCCCTTATCGATGCAATCAAGACCGGCAAGTCCAATAACAAGCGGCTTGGCCAGGTCTTGCTTGACATGAAGCTCATCGATGAGGACACCCTTGCCAAAGCCCTGGCCAAGCAGTTTGGGCTCAAGTATGTCGACTTGGACCAGGTTACGGTCCCTTCGGACGCGGTGAAGATCGTCCCGGAGGACCTGATCCGTCGCCACGGCATTCTGCCTCTGAGCGTGGCCAACGGCCGTTTGAAGCTGATCATCGGCGATCCGATGGACCTGGACATGATGGATTCCGTCCGGTTGCGTCTGAATACCGAGTTGGAGTGCTATCTGGCCAGTCCGAAGAAGATCCGCGCCTATATCGACGGTTCGCTCGAGCAGGAGGTGGACAAGCCGGAGGATGACCGGCTGACGCACAGCATTGACGCCACGGCCGCCGAACTGGCGGAAGTGGGGCGTGAGCTGGCGGCCGAGGCGCAGCGCGCTCAGGCGGCCGATGCCGACGACGAGGGGCCGATCATCCGGCTTGTGAATCTCATCATCGATACCGCTTACCACATGCGAGCCAGCGATATTCACGTCGAGCCGATGGCCGACCGTGTCCGCATCCGGTATCGCGTCGACGGCGTCTGCCTCGAAAAAGACAACATCCCGAAGAACATGCAGGCGCCGCTGGTCACGCGTCTGAAGATTCTCTCCGGCATGGATATTGCCGAGAAACGGCTGCCACAGGACGGTCGTATCAAGCGGAACATCGGCGGCCAGGACATCGATTTCCGCGTCTCTTCCCTGCCGGGAAACCACGGGCCCAGCGTGGTTCTTCGTATTCTCAGGCCGGACGCGGTCAATATCGGTATCGAATCGCTCGGATTTGAGCAGGACAACTACGAGACGTTCCAGCGCATCATCAAGCGTCCCAACGGCATCTTCCTGGTGACCGGCCCGACCGGTAGCGGCAAGACCACGACGCTGTATGCCGCCTTGCAGGAGTTGAACAAACCGGATAAGAAGATCATCACCGCCGAGGACCCTGTCGAGTATATGTTTGCCGGGATGAATCAGTGCCAGGTGAAGGAAGAGATCGGTCTGACATTTGACCGGATCCTTCGATCCATGCTGCGTCAGGCGCCGAACATCATCCTCGTCGGCGAAATCCGCGATAGCGAAGTGGCCGATATCGCCATCCAGGCCGCTCTGACAGGCCACCTGGTGTTCAGCACGCTGCACACCAACGACGCCTGCGGCGCGATCACCCGTTTGATCGACATGGGGGTCAAGCCGTTCCTGGTGGCCAGTTCGATTCAGGCCATCATGGCCCAGCGACTGATCCGCGTCATCTGCAAGAAGTGCAAAGTGGTGGACGAGCATCCCAATCCGCACCATCTGCGGCTGGTGGGTATCGATCCGGAGGAAACTAAGAAACGCCCGGTCTACAAGGGAGCCGGCTGTCCGGCGTGCCACAACACGGGCTACAAGGGTCGGCTCGGCATCTTCGAAATGCTCGAGATGAACGCGGAAATGCGCGAACTGGCGTTCAAACGCGCCACGACGACGGAGTTGCGGAAGGCGGCCAAGAACGCCGGGATGCGAGGACTGGCAGAGGATGGTAAGCTGAAGATTTTCAAAGGAACCACCACGGCCGAAGAGGTTTCCCGAATCGCTCAGACCGAGGGTATGGTAGAAGAATAACCGTTTTTTTGGCAAAGGATCACCAGATGGCGACAGTGAACATGGACAGGCTTCTGCAAGCGTGTGTTTCGCAGGGGGCCTCGGATATTCACATCTCGGTGGGACGGCCACCGGTGCTTCGCATCGATGGGCATCTTCGTTCGCTGGAGACGAAGGTTCTGGAGCCCGATGATACAGTAGCCCTGATGAAGAGCATTACGCCGGAACGATGCGAGCAGGAGATTCAGGAGGAAGGGGGCACGGATTTTGGCTTCGCCTTCGGCGATGCGGCGAGATTCCGTGTGTCCGTGTTCAAGCAGAAGGGCAATATTTCCATCGTCCTGCGGCAGATCCCCAACAAGCTCCTGACTTTTGAACAGCTCGGCTTGCCCAAGATCTGTGCGGCACTCTGCCGCCGTCCTCGCGGGCTTTTTCTTGTTACCGGTCCGACGGGAAGCGGCAAGACCACAACGCTGGCGACGATGATCAACTACATCAACGAGAATTTCGATCGACACATCGTGACGGTGGAAGACCCGATCGAGTACTACCAGCCACATAAGAAATCGATCATCAACCAGCGTGAAGTAGGCGTGGACGTGCCCAGCTTCGCCGAGGCCCTCCGACGCGTGCTCCGTCAGGACCCCGACGTGATTCTCGTCGGCGAATTGCGCGACCTCGAAACGATCGAGGCGGCGGTCCGTGCAGCGGAAACGGGCCACTTGGTGTTCAGCACGGTCCACACGACCAGTGCCGCAGGTACCATAAACCGTATTATTGACGTGTTCCCGGTGGACCAGCAGGAACAGATCCGAATCCAGTTGGCGGGCAATCTGCTTGCGGTGCTCAGCCAGGCACTCTGTCCGCTGGCTTCGGGTCGCGGCCGAATCGCCGCCTACGAATTCCTTGTGGTGACGCCGGCCATTGCCAACCTGATCCGGGAGAACAAGACCTACCGCATTGATTCCAGCATCCAGACGGGCAAGAAGCTCGGCATGCAATTGCTGGATGAGCATCTCTGGAACCTCTACGACTCCGGCAAGATCACGCTTGAGGAGATGCTCGACAAGGGCCGGGGTCCGGGAGCGCTCCAAGAGAAGGCGCTGGCCAAGATCGCCTCGGCCAGAGGAAAGATGAAGAAGAAGGCTGCCGAGGCGGCCCAGGAACTGGAAGACATGGGACCGATCCTCAAGACGTAAAGGTCCGAAAAGTCTGCGACACACGAGCGGTTATTCCACGCGTAACGGGGTGGCCACAAACACGTCTATAGGACATAGGCTTACACGCTGTCTGGTTGTCGGGGCTGCAAGACTGAGCCGTATTGCGCCTCATTAACCAGGTGTCCCATTTCTAATTTTTGGAGAAATAACTGTTTACTTTGCTATAATCGGGACGTAGAAGAGATAGAGAGGCTTTAAGGGCTTTGAGCTATGGGCAAAAGCAAAACAGCTATCAAGCTCCCTCCGGTTGAGCAGTTGCGTGGCCGGCCCCTGGGGCGAATCCTGATGAAGATGGGGATCCTCAGTCGGGAGAAGGTCCACGAGTGCCTCACCATCCAGAAGCAGCGAGGCGGAGGCGTCCGGATCGGCGAGATCTTCCTCGAACTCGGGCTGATCGATGAGACGCAGTTGCAGGTGGCCCTGGCGGCCAAGCGAGGGATGGAGTACGTCAACATCGACGGACTGGATGTTCCGCAGGAGGTCATCGACAAGGTCCCTGCGCAGACCGCGACGAGCTATCATATTGTTCCAATTGAGTACAACAAGGCAAAGAATGAGTTGGTCGTCGTGCTTGACAATGTCGACAACTTCCGGGCGACGGACGACCTGAGGACGTTGATGGGGTTTTCCGTCACGGCGAAAATGACCGACCGGGATGCCCTTGAGGCGGCGCTGAAGAAGTACTACGAGTCGGAAGATGACAACATCACGGAGCTGATCGACGAGATCCAGTCGGATGCGTTTCTGGCGGAATTCGACGGACGAAATCAGAGCATCGACCTGGATGAGCTGAAGGAGCTGTCGGAGTCCAACCCTGTCAAGAAGCTGCTGAACCTGGTGCTCCTGCAGGCGATTCGAGACAAGGCGTCGGACATTCACTTCGAGCCGTTCGAGACCGAATACAAGATGCGGTATCGTATCGACGGCGTTCTGTACGAGATGATCCCGCCTCCGAAGTACATTGCCGCGGCCCTGAGCTCCCGAATCAAGGTCATGGCGAACCTGGACATCGCCGAGCGAAGACTGCCGCAGGACGGTCGCATTTCGCTCTCGGTCCAGGGCAATCCGATCGATCTGCGTGTCAGCGTGCTTCCGACGATGTTCGGGGAGAGCGTCGTGCTTCGTGTGCTGGACCGCAGTCAGGTGAGCTTCGACCTGGAGAAGCTGGGGTTCCAGCCGGAAGACCTGAAGCTGGTGCGGCAGCTCATCAACAGGCCGAACGGGATCATCATCGTGACGGGTCCGACCGGTTCCGGAAAGACCACCACCCTCTATTCGGCCTTGAGTGAGTTGAACACGATTGACAGTAAGATCATCACGACCGAAGACCCGGTGGAGTACGATCTCGACGGTCTCATCCAGGTCCAGATGAAGCCGGACATCGGGCTGACCTTTGCCCGGTGCCTGCGTTCGATTCTGCGACAGGACCCTGACATCGTGCTCGTCGGTGAGATTCGTGACCATGAAACCGCTGAAATCGCGGCCCAGGCGTCGCTGACCGGCCACCTGGTGTTCACCACGCTGCACACCAACGACGCGCCGAGTTCCGTCGCCCGTCTGCTCGACCTGGGCGTCGAGCCGTTCCTTATCACCGCGACGATCGAAGGCGTCGTCGCCCAGCGTCTGGTCCGTCGGATCTGCACCAAGTGCAAGACCCCCTACGAACCGGACGAGGCCCAGTTGAAAGAACTGAGTCTGACGGAAGAGGAAATCGCCGGCCGGAAGTTCTATTATGGAAAAGGGTGCAGCAAGTGCAACGGGACCGGCTATAAGGGTCGAACCGGCGTCTATGAAATCATGATCTTCAACGACGAAATCCGCGACCTGATCATGAATCGCGCCTCGACGAATGTCCTGCGTGTGGCGGCCCAGAAGGCGGGCATGAGACCGCTGCGTTACAACGGTTTGATCGCGGTGTTCGACGGCATCACCACAATCGACGAGATCGCCAAGGAAACGATCACGGAAAGCTAAGGCGCTGGCCGTGTGGAGCTCAGGATGGTTGCGTTCAAGTGAGGTAGGAACATGCCTGTCTTTCAATATGTAGCGTTGGATTCCCAGGGGGTCGAGATCAAGGACGAGATCGAGGCCCTCAGCGAGAAGGAAGCCATCAGCAAGATCCGCAACATGGGGTACTTCCCCACGAAGGTCCGCTCGAAGACGGCGACGAAGCAGGTGGGCAAGACCGCGGCAAAGACGCGGGCCCGCCGGGGGGCCAGGGCGAAGGTCAAGGTCAAATACGTCACGGAGTTCGCGCGGCAGCTTTCGACGCTCCAGGATGCGGGTTTGCCGATCCTTCGGTCTCTGCGCATCCTCGAAGAGCAGCAGAAATCGGGCGCCTTCAAGCGGATCATCGGGTACGTGGCGGACGAGATCGAGGGCGGTACGACGCTCTCGGAGGCCATGGCGAAGTTCCCGCGGTGTTTCGACCGTCTGTTCGTGAACATGGTGGCGGCCGGCGAGGCGGGCGGCGTGCTCGACCTGATTCTGGCGCGTATCGCCGACTTCAAGGAGAAGGCCATCCGCCTGAAGGGTCGTGTCAAGAGCGCCATGATCTACCCGATCGTGGTGCTCACGGCCGCGTTTCTGATCCTGCTGGGCCTGATGATGTTTGTGATCCCGCAGTTTGAAAGCGTGCTCAAGGAGATGGTCGGAGGCTCCTTGAACCCCATCACGACGGCCGTGCTGGGCATCAGCGCGTGGATCGCCTACCGGTACGGCTGGGCGTGGATGATCGCGACCCCGATTGCCATCATCATCACCCTGCGGATCATCCGGAGGTTCCAGGCGGGACGCATGGTGTTGGATAGCATCAATCTGCGGATGCCGGTGGTCGGGCAGTTGTCCAGTAAGGTCTCCATCACGCGATGGACGCGAACCCTCGGGACGCTGATCAGCGCCGGCGTGCCGATTCTCGACGCCATCAACGTGACGCGTGAGACGGCAGGCAACGAGGTCTATGCGAAGCTGCTGGGCAACATCCACAACTCGATCCGGCAGGGGGACACCTTCGCCGCGCCGCTCCGCCAGTCCAAGACCATCGACTTGCTGGTCAGCAACATGGTGGCGGTCGGCGAAGAGACCGGAGACCTCGACAAGATGTTGCTGAAAGTGGCGGACAATTACGACGAGCAGGTGGATGTGCTGGTCGGCGGTTTGATGTCCATGCTGGAGCCGATCATGATCATCGGGCTCGGCGGCATGGTGGGTGTGATCGTCGTGGCGGTGTTCCTGCCGATGATTCAGGTCATCACCAGCTTGAGTGCTACCGGCAGCTAATCGGCTCTCGACCGAGATTCAGGCAATCATGTATCTTAAAAGGAGAACAGAAATGAGACCAGTCGCCAACCCAGCCAGAACGCCGAGGGCGTTCACGATCGTCGAGCTGCTGACCGTGATGAGCATCATCGTCATCCTGATCGGCCTGCTCGTACCGGCCTTGAACAAGGCCAAGAAGTTCGCCACCAACGTCAAGCAGATGGCGCAATTGCGCAGCATCGACGCCGCCATCGAGCTGTTCAGCAACGAATTCGGCGGCTACCCGGATTCCGGCTCGCTCGATCCGACTGGCGCTCCATACTGTGGCTCGATGAGACTGGCGGAAGCCATCATGGGCAAAGACCTGCTCGGCTGTCACGCGAACACCCTGTTCCGTCGCGACGGTCTGGGCCCCGGCGGCGTGCAGTTGTATCCACCCAATCCGACGGCCGCAAACTTGTCGGCGCGGAAGGGGCCCTACCTGCAAGCGGAGAATGCCAATGCCTACCGGCTGAGACAGATCTATGGCGACGGTGGGGCCGGCTCGTTCCTGCCCGACACGTTCGTGCTGTGTGACGTGTACGAACGCCAGATGGCCTCGGGCGAGAAGACGGGTATGCCGATCCTGTACTACAAGGCCAACACCGCCAACAATCTCCACGATCCGAACGTGGCGTCGTCTATGACCATCACGGACAGCCGGGGGAACATCTATAACTACCATGACAATCAGGCGCTGCTCACGTTGGGCAAGCCCTGGGAGGCCTCGGGTTCCACCGCGACGCCCCACAATCTGACCGACCCGCTTCGGTTCTTCCGCAACACGCGTAGCGACAAGATCAGCACGACGGACCGGCCGTACAGGCCCGATTCGTACATCCTGATCTCGGCCGGCTGGGACGGCGAGTATGGCACCGCCGACGACATCTGCAACTTTGAGTGGAAGTACCGGGAATAGCGTTCCATCGACCGACATCCTTGGACCTGTTGTCGGGACGGATTGCCTGATCCAGCCGAGGCAGCGCGACGAGCATTGGACGGAAACCGTCGGTATTGAAAGAGGACGATCGTGAAACCGAAAAGGTCAGGTTTGACACTGGTGGAGATCCTGGTGGTGGTGGGAATCATCGCCATCCTCACGGGGATGCTCCTGCCGGCCATCGGCATGGTCAGGAAGACGGCCCGGGAGGCCAAGCAGAAGGTGCAGTTTACGGCCATCGATCTGGCCCTGGCGACGTTCAAGAACGACTACGGGAGTCTGCCGCCCTCTGACCGTTACACGTGGCTGCGTGACACGCAGCAGACGGAGAACTCCTCGGGCGCCCAGAAACTGGCGGAGGCCCTGCTCGGCTGGGACCTGCTGGGCTTCCACCCGGATTCGGGCTGGCGCGCCGACGGGATGAACCGCTGGCCCTATCGTGTCGGGACGACGACCCACGGGGAAGGGACCTATTTCCTCTACGACCGGACGGTCGAGTACGACATGAACAAGAGGAAGTCCCGCTACCTGGATCTGGATACGGCCAACGCCGTGCGACTGGGCGTGGCCGGCAACCAGGATGGGTTGTTCGATCTGGGAGCGGTCGGGGTACCGCTGGCGGCGAATACCTTCGTTCTCGGAGACGTCTTCGGCAAAGGAAAGGACGTAACGCTTCTGGATGGATCGCGTCGCAAGTCCGGCCTGCCCGTGCTCTACTATCGCGCGAACCCCTCGGAGAAAGTCCGGGAGAACATCTACGACAGCCGGGACAACGACTATCTCATCGTCGCCAAGGAGCAGATCGACCTGGCACAGCGGGGAACGGCTCCGTTGAGAGCCCCCGGGCGGTTCTGGAACCCGTTGGCGGGCTCGGTGGCCACGTTCTACGACTTCATCACCGACTGGCGGGCCTCGACGCAGAATTTTCCGGTCCCGCACAAGGGCGATTCCTACATCCTGATCTCGGCGGGCTACGACGGTTTCTACGGCACCGACGACGACGTCTGCAATTTCCAGCGGTAGGTCGGGTCGGTTGCGGCGGCGGTCTGAAGCCATGACGAATGCAAGACGACATGTTGGACTGAGCCTCGTGGAGATGCTGGTCGTGGTGGCCATCGTCGCGGTGGTGGCCGGCATGGTGGTGATGCTGACGCTGCGGATGAGCAATCAGGCCAAGGAGCGCGACCTGGCCAGCGCGTTTGCACTGTTCAGGAGCGCCTTGCAGGAGTACCGGGAAGAAACGGGCGAGTTTCCGCCCCAGCCGGAACTGGATTATGCCAACGCGGCGGTGCACATGCGGGAATTGTACGGGCGGCTGATGGCCGAGCCGGCCTCACGCCAGGTTCTGGCGCATCTGCCGAGTTTCCCGAGGCAGGGCGACCAGCCCGACCCGCATGTCGCCGAGGTCCGCGACCCGTGGGGAACAGTGTTGGATTATCGCTACGGACCGGATGACGATCTTCCGGAACTGCTCTCGGCAGGACCGGACAAAGAGTTCGGAACCGAAGACGACATCAGCAGCAGACCCGGCTGACGAAGAAGCACATGACCAGAGAGGGTATGGGGGCAGGCATGCCCCGCAGGCGTTCGCCTTGAATGGGCCGACTTCGGCTCGATGTGAAACGGAAGCTTATGAATTGCCAAGCGCACAACAAGGGTGGTCTGACGCTGATCGAGATGACGCTGGTGATCGCGACCATCGCGCTGTTGGTGGGCTTCGGGCTTCCGGCGTTGCGGTCGCTGGTTCATTCGTTCGAATCGCAGAGCGGCACGCGCAGCATGATCAGTGCCGCCCTCAGCTCCGCGCGGGCCATGGCCGTGAGGAATCAGAAATACACCGGCGTACGATTTCAGAAGCTGTGCCGATCGAGGGATTCGCAGAACCCGCTGATCGGCGTAGTGGATGCGCCGCAATACATGATCTTTATCGTGCATGAAGAGCCGAAGAACATAGGGGGATTGGCCATCGGTTTCCGAGCGGTGGAGGGTCTGGAACCGGTGAAGCTGCCCGATACCGTGGGGGTCCTGGACCTCAGCCAGCTCGCGGCCGACAGCGATATCGACGAAGAGCACGAGTTGAACGACGCCTCGGCGTTTTCGATTTTGTTCTCACCCTCGGGCAAGCTGGTGGTGCGCGAAGTGCGTGTCCGCAATCGGGACGGGTACAGCCTGCCCAGCAACGAAAGCGGGTCGAGCAAAGTGTCCCTGGACCAGGTGTTCAACTCCGCTGTGAATATCACCGAATACGGTCGGGGCATGTTCATTCAGGACGACTACTCCGCGCGCAATCCCTCGCCGGGAAACGGGGCCGATTACGGTCTCGGCCGGGAGATGAGCCGCACGAGTTTCGTCATCTGCGATCACCAGCGTCTGGCGGATCTGTTCCAAAGGAAGGTCGTGTGGTCGGAGTATCTGTCGGGACTATCGGGCGACGGCGTGGTGTACGTGAGCCCCCATACGGGGACGTTGATCTCATCCGAATGATTGGGCGATATGAAGAAGCAACCGCGACAAGACGGTTTTTCCCTTCTGGAGACGCTGCTGGCCGTCAGCACTCTGGCGGTTGGCATGGTGTTTGTCGCCGGCACGTTCATGGCGGGCATCTACTTCACGTCGCTGTCGACGGAACGGACGATTGCCGCGGTGGCGAGCGACGAGGCGTTGGTGAAGATTCGCCTGTACGGTCTCGATCCGTCCGATCCGAATCTGGAGACCGACGAGTTTGTGTCCTACGAGAAGCTCACGACGATCCCGACCGACGAGTTCCTGTATCCGTCGCTCGCCGGCGATACGGCCAGGCAGTACTCCTGGAGGGCTCTGTGCAAGCGTCTGGGAGCCGACAGTCACCTGGTTCAGGTCACGGTGTTCGTCTGTCGCCACGCCGGGGCCGATGCTCGGTATTGGGTGCGCGCCTCCGGCGATGGTTTCCCGAATCTGGAGCAGGGCGACCTGCCTCGACCGCTGCGCATCCGGGTGACCCAGGAGGCGGGCTTGGCAGAAGATGAAGTGTCGATCATCGACTCAGTGACCTCGGACCAGATCGACGAGAACACGTTCGCCAACGACGGCGCCACGCTTCTCGACGACCAGACAGGGCAGATCTATCGGGTGCTTCAGCGATACCGCGAACCTCCCGAACGGATCAAACTGGATCGTCCGTGGACCGGCGGCGACATCGCGGCATCGGCG
>Ga0180031_1142742_pt1 | contig 10569 bp, 6 predicted proteins | sample BioBRNtimezero_2_FD_146429 | JGI IMG/M metagenome (GOLD analysis project Ga0180031, IMG submission 146429) | Anaerobic biogas reactor microbial communites from Seattle, Washington, USA - Biogas_R2-B RNA time zero (Metagenome Metatranscriptome) | ecosystem: Engineered > Bioreactor > Anaerobic >...
CCGCAATCCTTGAAGAGATTGCCATGCTTCTCGAGATTAAGGGTGAAAACCCCTTCAAGACGAGGGCATACTACAATGCCGCAAATGTCCTGTCAGGCATCACCAATCTTGACGAGCTTGTCCGGCAGAGAAGGCTGAGAGAGATCAAGGGTATCGGCGAAGCCCTGTCCAAAAAGATCGAGGAGTACAGCGAAACAGGGAAGATGGAATACCTGGAAGAGCTGAAGAAGGAGGTCCCCGAGAGCCTGGTTGAACTGATGGGGATTCCTAACCTGGGGCCCAAGCGAATCAAGGTTCTGCATGACGAGCTGGGCATCACGAACCTTGGTGAGCTTGAGTACGCCTGCAAGGAAAACCGGCTTGTAAACCTCCAGGGCTTTGGCGTGAAGACCCAGGAAAAGGTGACGAAAGGGATCGAGTTTCTCAAACGCCACAAGGGTGAATTCCTTTTCGGCGATATCTATCAGGAGGCGGACGCCATTAAGAACCGTCTCGTTTCTGTTGCCGCCCCTGAATGGGTCGAGGTGTGCGGGAGTATCCGGCGGCGGAAGGAGATCGTTCGGGATATGGATATCCTTGTGGCCGCCGACGGTCACGAAAAGGTCACAGCCTTCTTTGTGTCCATGTCCGAGGTGAGCGAGGTCCTCCTTACAGGCGATACCAAGACATCTGTCCGCCTGAGATCCGGCATTGAAGCGGACCTCAGGGTAGTGAGGCGCGAAGAGTTCCCCTATGCCCTCATGTATTTTACAGGGAGCAAGGAGCACAACGTGAGACTCCGGGCCATTGCGAAGAAGAAGGGCTGGAAGCTCAATGAATACGGCCTCTTTGAAGACGAGAGGCCATTGCCGTGTGGCAGCGAAGAGGAGGTCTACAAGGCCCTCGGCCTTGCCTTTGTTCCCCCGGAGCTCCGTGAGGATTCGGGGGAGGTGGAAGCGGCAGAAGAAGGCACGCTTCCGGCGCTCCTCACCTTTGACGACATTAAGGGTACCTTCCACGTTCACACGGATTTCAGCGACGGGATGGACTCCCTCGAGAGGATGGTGGAAGGTACCCGAAGGATGGGCTATTCGTACATAGGCATCTCCGATCACAGCAAGAGCGCCTACTATGCAGGAGGGCTCAAGCCTGAGACCCTTCTCAGGCAGTGGGAAATGATCGACAGGATCAACGAGAGAAGCAAGTCATTCCATGTTTTTAAGGGGATAGAGAGCGATATCCAGCCTGACGGCAGTCTCGATTACGATGAAGAGATCCTGAAAGGCTTTGATTTTGTGATAGCATCCATCCACTCGGGTTTCACAATGAAAAAAGACGACATGGAGAAGCGTATCATGCGGGCAATGGAAAATCCCTACACAACCATGCTGGGCCACCCGACAGGGAGGCTCCTCCTTTCCAGGGACGGCTACGAATGTGATATGGTGAAGCTGATAGACGCTGCAGCCAGGAATCACGTTATCATGGAATTGAATGCGAGCCCTTACAGGCTGGACATCGACTGGCGCTACCTGAAATATGCAAAGGACAAAGGGGTGATGATTTCAATCAATCCTGATGCCCACGGGGTGGCAGGCATAGGCGATGTTTTTTACGGTGTGGGCATTGCCCGCAAGGGCTGGCAGGAAAGGAAAGATGTGTTGAATACGCAGGGTGTTAATGATATAAAAGATACTCTTAAGAGACTTCGTGATGCAAAAAGACATCAATCAAATAATAAGTGATCTCAAGAAGATGCACGGCACTCCACGGTGCGAGCTTGTCTTCTCGAATCCTCTCGAGCTTGTTGTTGCGACGGTTCTGTCTGCCCAGGCCACGGATCAGAAAGTGAATGAAGTTACGCAGCCCCTGTTCAGGAAATACCGGACATGGAAGGACTACCTGAGTGTCCCGGTTGAGGAGCTCGAAGAGGACATCAGGCCTACAGGTTTTTACAGGAACAAGGCAAAGAGCATACGGGGCATTGCCGGTGAAATTGAGGGCAGGTTTGAAGGACATATCCCTGAAGATGTTGATACCTTTGCCACGGTAAAGGGGATCGGCAGGAAGTCGGCGAACCTGATTGTTGGGCTTGCCTTCGGGAAACCGGCGATAGTCGTCGATACCCACGTCATCAGGGTATCCCGGAGGATCGGGCTTACAGGGAACAAAGATCCGGACAAGATAGAGCAGGATTTGAGAAAGGGCATTCCCGAGGCTGTATGGACGGATTTTTCTCTCCTTGTAACGCTCCATGGACGTTACGTGTGCAAGGCAAGAAAACCGGAGTGCGAGAGATGTCTGATGCGGGAAATATGTGATTATTACAAGGGAGGGAGGAAGGATGTTTGAAAAAGTGCGTTTAGGGGAATATGAGATAAAGAATCTCAAAGAGCTTTCTCGCGTTGCAAAGGGCGATATCATAAAGATGACGACCCTTGCCGGGACCGGTCATCCGGGGGGGTCCATGTCTTCCCTCGACCTTTACCTGGTGGTCTTCTTTTTTGCGAACCTGATGGAAGAGCCTCGGGACCGGGTTGTAGTGAGTCATGGCCACACATCGCCCGGCGTGTATAGCAGTCTCGGCCGCCTGGCCTATCTCCCTCTCCATGACGCCATCACCTTTTTTAGAAAAGCAGGGAGTCCTTTTGAGGGACACGTTGTAAGGGGTACTCCCTTTGTGGACTGGTCCACGGGTAATCTCGGTCAGGGCCTGTCAGCGGGATGCGGGTTTGCCCTTGCAGCGAAGCTTCGCAATGAAAGCTCCCATGTTTATGTACTTATGAGCGACGGGGAGCAGCAGAAAGGGCAGGTGGCAGAGGCGCGGCGTTTTGCAAAAAAGTACGGTCTTACGAACATAACGGTGATCATCGACTACAACCGCATCCAGATCAGCGGCAATATAGAGAAGGTAATGCCTCAGAACATCATCGAGAATTATCTTTCCGACGGATGGGACGTGATTGAGGCGGACGGCCACGACCACAACGAGATTTACAAGGCCCTGAAAAAGGCCCGGGAGACGGACAACCCTGTCTGTATCCTGGCACGGACCGTGATAGGCAACGGCGTTCCTTTTATGGAGAACACGGAGAAGTATCACGGAAGTCCTTTGAATCTTGCGGAATACAAGCAGGCGATCGAGATTTTGGGCGTGGAGGATGACCTCGACTTTTATCGGGAACGCAGAAATGGCGTGTGCGCTTGGCGGCCGGCAGTGCCGGCACAGGATACTTTTATCGAGGTGGGGGAGCCGTTCACCTACGGCGATGAGGACAAGATGGATAACAGAAGCGCCTTCGGCAAGGCACTGAAAGATATCGGTGAGAAAAATATCGGCAAGGAGCGCCCTGTGTGCGCCTTTGACTGCGACCTGGCGAGTTCCGTAAAAACAGGGGAGTTCGGAAAGGCCTTTCCGGGATACTTTTATCAGGGTGGTGTGCAGGAGCACAACACGGCCACGATTGCCGGGGCCCTGTCAACGACCGGGGTACTCACCTTCTTTGCAGATTTCGGCGTGTTCGGCATCGATGAGACCTATAACCAGCACAGGCTGAATGACATAAACAAGACGAATCTGAAACTCGTCACAACCCATCTGGGGCTTGATGTCGGTCCTGACGGCAAGACCCATCAATGCACTGACTACATAGGGGTTATGAGCAATCTCTACCATTTCAAGATAATTATCCCCTGTGACCCCAACCAGACAGACAGGGCCGTTCGATACATGGCCGGTGAAAAGGGCAACTTTCTCTTGGGGACAGGGCGCAACAGATGGCCTGTCGTGTATGCAAGGGAAGGTGGAGCACCTTTCTTTGGGGACGACTACCGCTTCGAATACGGCAGAATGGACGTCGTCAGGGAAGGGCAGGACGGTGCAATCGTCACGTACGGCGGCATGGTGGGCAGGGCCATCAGGATCGCCGAGGAAATGGAGAAAAAAGGTGTAACCCTCAAGGTGATAAACATGGCCTGCGTGAGGGAGATGGACGAAGAGGTTCTCGCGGAGATTGTCAAGCTTCCATTCATATGCACCTACGAAGACCATAACGTGGGGACGGGTATCGCCCCGTTTCTGGCTCAGCACCTTTTGAAGTATCACTACAAGGGAAGGTTCGAATCCTTTGGCGTAAAGGACTATGGTCCCTCCGGTGAAACGGACGAGGTTCTCAGGGCCGAAGGCCTTGACGAGGCCTCGATGGTAGAGTCCCTTTCCGGCATGATAAAGGCGAAGCGGGCAAGAAAAGGGAAGGCCGGATCTTGACCCGGTAAGACAACCGGGTCACCTGATTGACCACATGACAGTATTGCTGATTACTGCGGACCGGTGCGGGGTGCGGCGGCTAAGCTGATCACACACAATGATAAAGGGGGTTGAGCATGGAAGATATTAAGGGGATGTACAAGAAGGTGGTGAAGGACAAGTTCCCTGATACGATAACGATCGATCTGGGCGGACAGGCGCTTTCCTACAAGAAGAAGGTGTGGAATATCTTCGATGCCGATGAAAAATGCGATGTGGAAAGAGGCTTGCGGTACGGGGACAATCCTGATCAGCCTTCAGCGATCTATGAGCTGGTGAACGGGAACATTGTCCTCGGGGATGTTCGTTTCTTTGATTTCGAGGGCGGCCTGGTGAGCAGGATTTCGGAAAAAGACATGCTGCAGGTCGGGAAGCATCCAGGGAAGATAAACCTGACGGACGTTGACAACGGCCTCAATATCCTGAAATTTCTGAGTCAGAAACCTGCCTGTGTAATCATGAAGCACAACAACCCCTGCGGCGCGGCATATGGCTCAACGGCGGCAGAGGCATTTGAGAAGGCCTTCTGGTGTGACAGGATCGCTGCCTTTGGCGGTGCAGTCGTATTCACGAAGACGGTTGATGTAGAGACTGCCAGGGCCATGGTTCCCTACTACTTTGAGGTGGTGTGCGCCCCTGATTTTGAGGGCGGGGCCATCGATATTCTGAAAAAGTGGAAGAACCTGAGGCTCCTTCAGATAAGGGAGATTGAACGGCTCCAGAGCTACAAGACAAAACGGCACATTGATATCAAGTCCCTTATGGACGGGGGGCTTGTTCTCCAGGAATCGCAGCCCTTCACGATCAAGAGCACGGAAGACCTGAAGCCTGCCGAGGCAAGCTACAAGGGGCAGACATACAGGGTCAAGAGGACGCCCACGGAAAAGGAATACCAGGACATGCTCTTTGGATGGTATGTCGAGTCCGGTGTGAGCTCCAATTCCGCCCTGTTTGTGAAAGACGAGGCCACAGCGGCAATAGGTACGGGCGAGCAGGACAGGGTCGGCGTTGTTGAAATCGCGGTCTACAAGGCGTACACAAAGTTTTTGGATAAAGAGGTCTACGGAAAGTTCGGTGTTCCCTATGCAATATTCAAGCTGGAGGCCGCCAAAGGTCTGAGAAAGATGGAAGACCTCGCTGAGCTGGAAAATGCCACGAGGGAACAAAAGGCGGGTCTCATTGGATCGGTGGTTGTCTCTGACGGATTTTTCCCCTTCAGGGATGGCGTTGACGCAGCCATCAAGGAAGGGGCCACCGGGATTATCCAGCCCGGGGGATCGGAGCGCGATTACGAGGTTATAGAGGCCTGTAACGAGGCGGACGTGGCCATGGTCTTTACGGGCCAGCGTCTGTTTAAGCATTAAGAGGGATTGCTTTAGTCCCTGCGGCTCTTCGCTGAGCCGGGAATTGGGGGCGGGAGGGGAGGTGATAGCGCCCGGCACCCCAGGCTACTCTTTACTCTGTGTCCATGGCGGACTCCCGTGGTGTCCGCCGGGGGTAGAGGGCTAGAGGAAAAAAATCACAAAGCCGATCCCGGTCCCTGAATTGATCCGGACCGATGCGGAGAATTTCCCAATGATTGTAAACATTATTATGTTTTGTGTTGACAAAGGAGCTGCTTAAAAATATAATTGTGAAATTATGAACAAATTACGCTAAAACTAAAAAATCCGATTGGAGGTAGATGATGAGACCCTATTTTGAGAAGATGCAAGACTGGGGAAAGCCGGTAAAAGAGAATAAGGCTAATATCGAGGCGATCCTACAGGTGGAAAAAGAGATTGCTGAATTAGTCGAGCAGAAGAAGAACGCGGGTATCTCAAAGGAGACATTGAACAAAAGGGGTGAGTGGACGGTCCACCAGAGACTTGAGTACATTCTTGATCCCGGTACATGGGCCCCCCTCCATATTCTCTATGATCCGATGGACGAGGAATCAGGAACAACCGGCGTTGTTGACGGCCTTGGCAGAATCAACGGCAGGTGGTGTGTAATCATCGGTTTTGACAACAAGGTTCTCGCCGGTGCCTGGATCGCTGGGCAGGCAGACAACATCCTGAGGGTCACCGACATCGCAAAGAGGCTCCACTGTCCTCTGGTGTGGCTCGTGAACTGCAGCGGCGTGAAATTGACGGAACAGGAAAAGGTATATGCGAATAGAAGAGGGAACGGCACAACGTTCTTCAGGCATGCAGAGCTGAATAAGCTTGGTATTCCGGTCCTGGCGGCAATCTACGGAACGAACCCGGCAGGCGGCGGTTACCAGGGCATCAGCCCGACCCTCCTTCTTGCCCACAAGGATTGTAACATCGCAGTCGGCGGCGCCGGTATCGTCAGCGGTATGGCCCCCAAGGGCTTCTTCGATGAAGGCATGGCCGAGCAGATCATCGAGGCCACAAAGAAGTTCAAGGCAACACCTCCGGGAAGGGTTGAGATCCACTATGACAACACAGGCTTTTTCAGAGAAGTTCATCCTTCAGAAGAGAGCCTCCTTGACTCCCTGAAAAGCTGGGTAACCAAGCTGCCTGCATACGACGCAAGTTTCTTCAGGGTTGCAGCCCCGGCAGAGCCGAAATTTCCGGCGCAGGACCTCTACAGTATCGTGGCCTTCAACCAGAAGATGGTCTATGATTCAGAGCAGTTCATGGCAAGGCTCGTGGATAACAGCGAGCACATGGAATTCAGGCCTGATTATGGATTCGAAGTATATACGGGCCTTGTAAAAATCGATGGTTTTCTCGTAGGTATCATTGCCAACAGGCAGGGCATGCTTCCCAAGGGATATCCGGAATATGCACCATATCCTGGAATCGGCGGCAAGTTCTACCGTCAGGGGCTCATCAAGCTGAACGAGTTCGTGACACTGTGCGGCAGAGACAGGTTGCCGATCATCTGGATCCAGGATACATCGGGCATCGATGTTGGAGACATTGCAGAGAAGGCGGAGCTCCTTGGCCTCGGCCAGTCGTTGATTTACTCCATCGAACAGAGCAATGATTCCCCGATGATGACAATCGTTCTCAGAAAGGGTACGGCTGCCGCCCACTACATCATGGCCGGACCTCAGGCGAACAACAATAACGCCTTTACGCTCGGATGCGCAACCACCGAGATCTACGTCATGCACGGTGAGACAGCGGCAGTAGCAAGCTTCGCGAGAAGGCTCGTGAAAGAGAAAGACGCCGGTAAGCCTCTCGATCCGGTTATTAAATCAATGAACAAGACGGTCCAGGAATATGTCAATAAATCACGACCGGCATACTGTGCAAAGACCGGTATGGTGGACGAGATTGTTCCTCTCAAGGACTTGAGGAAGTACCTGGTGGCCTTTGCAAACTGCTGCTACCAGAATCCTGTATCTATAACCCCACAGCATCAGATGATTCTCCCGAGGATCATCAAAGGGTAAGAAAAGAGAAGGCAGACAGGGTGGATCTCCGGGTCCACCCTGTTTTTTTATGGATATGTTAACCTATCCGGTAAATGATGTTGACTACGGTCCCATAATAGTGTAATTTTCGTTGTACATATCGGCAGGACAATGAAGGAACGACTTTCCGAGACACTTAAAGCGATTCAGGACAAAGGTAATTACAGAACCCTGAAATACCTTGTCCCCCTCTCTGGAGCGAGGACAAGGTATGAAGGCAGGGAGTATCTCAACCTCTGCTCCAATAGTTATCTTTCGCTCCACAACCATCCTGCGGTCGTTGAAGGGGCGAAGAGGGCCATCGAGGAGTATGGCACAGGCACATGCTCTTCGCGCAGCGTCTCCGGCAGCATTGACCTTTACCGGATAGTAGAGGATGAAGCCGCCCGATACAAGGGTTACAATAAAGGGCTTGTTTTCTCTAACGGCTACATGGCGAATATAGGGATAATATCCACCCTTACCGAAGAGGGGGATGTGATTTTCAGCGATGAGCTTAACCATTCAAGCCTGATCGACAGCATGAGGCTCTCCCGGGCACGAACAACCGTCTACAGGCATCGGGATATGGGTGATCTTGAAAGAAAACTGAGGAGGACCAGGGCAAAAGGAAAGAAATTCATTGTCACCGAGACGGTTTTCAGCATGGACGGTGATATCGCCCCTCTCCGGGACATATACAGACTGAAAAATAAATACGATGCATATGTCATGGTCGACGATGCCCACGGCACAGGGATTTTTGGTGACAAAGGCACAGGCGTGGAGGAGCTCTGTGACCTCATGGGTTCCATGGATATCCACATGGCGACCTTTGGAAAGGCCCTTGGCTCGTTCGGTGCTTTTGTATTGTCCGATACGGTTGTTATTGACTACCTTGTCAACAGGGCCCGGACGTTTATGTATACAACCGCCTTGCCGGCGGCAGCCCTTGGGGCCGGCCTTGCAGCCCTCCGGCTTGTTCGGGAGGACATCTCTTTTAAAGAGGAGTTGTGGACCAATATAGGCTACATGAGGACAAGCCTTACCCAGGCAGGCTTTGATCTTAAGGACAGCGAGGGTCCGATTGTCCCTATCGTGGTGGGGGATGATAAGAAAACCGTTGCAATGCAGGAAATCCTCATGGAGAAAGGCCTGTTCCTCCAGGCGATTCGACCGCCTACGGTTCCTGAAGGAACATCGAGACTCCGGTTGACGGTGATAAGGGGATTCACCCGCAGTGATATGGATTTTGCAATCAATTCGTTGAAAGACGCTGGAAGGAAGCTGGGACTCATCGCATAATCAAGACATACAAGGTGGAGGCTACATGTATAGCGGCAGGCAGTTGACGGAATGGGACAAGAAGTATATCTGGCATCCTTTTACGCAGATGAAGGATTACATGGGTGCCGAGCCGTTGATCATCGAGAGGGGGGAAGGTTGTTACCTTGTTGATGTGGACGGCAACAGGTACATCGACGGTGTGTCGTCATTGTGGGTGCTTGTTCACGGTCACGGCAAAAAGGAGCTGGTGGATGCAATTGAGCGACAGTCGAAAGTGCTCTGCCACTCTACGCTTCTCGGCCTCGGGAACGTTCCTTCCGTTCTCCTTGCAAAACGACTCATCGATATAGTGCCTCGTGGATTGTCCAGGGTCTTTTACTCGGACAACGGCTCGACTTCCGTGGAGATTGCCTTGAAGATGGCCTATCAGTACTGGCAGCAAAGGGGAGAGAAAAGGAAGAAACGTTTTATCTCTCTTACCAATGCCTATCACGGTGACACCATCGGATCGGTCAGTATAGGCGGTATCGACCTCTTTCACCAGGTCTACAGGCCCTTGCTTTTCAAGACCTACAAGGCGCCGTCGCCCTATTGCTACAGGTGTCCCCTGAAGCTGGAACGGCAGAGCTGCGGACTTGCCTGCGTGGAAGCCTTTGAAAAGGTCGTGAGGGCCCGGAGGGATGAGGCCTGTGCAGTCATTGTCGAGCCGCTCGTTCAGGGGGCTGCCGGCATGATTGTTCAGCCTGCGGGGTGGCTCAAGGCCGTCTGGGGGATTGCAAAGGAAAACGGTCTTCTTTTCGTGACGGATGAGGTGGCGACGGGATTCGGGAGAACAGGCCATATGTTTGCCTGCGAGGAGGAAGGGGTGAGCCCTGATTTTCTCTGTGTGGCAAAGGGGATAACCGGCGGGTATCTGCCCCTTGCAGCGACCCTGACCACCGAAGAGGTGTTTGGCGGTTTCCTTGGCGAGTTTGACGAGTTCAAGACATTTTTTCACGGCCATACCTATACGGGCAACCCTTTGGCCTGTGCCGTAGCTGTTGAAAGTATCGAGCTTTTTGAGAAGGAAGGGGTGCTGGCCAAGCTGGAGGAAAAAATAAGGATCCTCGAAAGCGGCCTTGAGCGATTCCGCGATCTTCCCCACGTGGGAGACATCAGGCAAAAGGGGTTTATGGTCGGCATTGAGCTTGTGAAGAGCCGGAAAACCAGGAGGCCCTATCGTCCGGGAGAGAAGATCGGCCAGAAGGTCATCGAGGAGGCCCGGAAGAGGGGTGTGATCATACGGCCCTTGGGCGACGTGATCGTCCTCATGCCGCCTTTGGCCATCGAGGGGCCGGTGCTGGAAGAGCTTGTCAACGTGACCTACGAGAGCGTGAAAGCCGTCACAGGTATATAGTACAAATTTGCCTTCATTCAAGTCTGCTGTTTCCGGGCACCAACCGGTGGTGTACCCCTTTTTTATAATTTAACCCGTATTCACCCATTGAAACGACCATCTGTGCCGGGATATGCCCTTAAACACGCTTATTGGGCGCCGATGCCTTGCATGTGCTCCCGTTCGACTGATACCGCTTCGCCTTTAATTAAC
>Ga0180031_1150970_pt1 | contig 10563 bp, 8 predicted proteins | sample BioBRNtimezero_2_FD_146429 | JGI IMG/M metagenome (GOLD analysis project Ga0180031, IMG submission 146429) | Anaerobic biogas reactor microbial communites from Seattle, Washington, USA - Biogas_R2-B RNA time zero (Metagenome Metatranscriptome) | ecosystem: Engineered > Bioreactor > Anaerobic >...
AAGCACAGTCAATCGCGGGCGTAAATACGAAAGTATACGCATGAGGAAAGTCCGGGCTCCAAAGGACAAAGGTGCCGGGTAACACCCGGTGAAGGTAACTTCAAGGAAAGTGCAACAGAAAAGAAAACCGCCGGTTCGCCGGTAAGGATGAAAAGGCGAGGTAAGAGCTCACCGGCATTATGGAGACATAATGGCCTTGTAAACCCCATCTGGAGCAACGTCGTGGGAAGTGTAACCGTGGTCCGCGGGCTTCAAGGAGACGGCTAGAGCTTGTCGGTAACGGCAAGAGTAGATAGATGATTGTTAGTAACAGAACCCGGTGCTTGTACTGATCTGAAATAGTAGGAGGAGTGCTTGTGAAGATAGCTGTATCAGGTAAGGGTGGGGTAGGAAAAACAACAGTTTCTGCCAGTCTAATTTACCTTTTTGGTCAGGATGACTTTGACGTTTTTGCCGTAGATGCCGACCCTGATGCGAGCTTGGGACTTACCTTGGGGATTAGCTCCGAAGAGATGCTCACCTTGACTCCCTTGGTGGAGATGAAGGAAGTTATAGAACAGAAAAGTGGCGGGGGGGGTGCTTTTTATTCCCTGAACCCCGAAGTCGAAGATGTCATCGACGACTTCAGTATCAAAAAAGGAAGAACAAAATTTTTATTGATGGGGGGCATCAAACAAGGGGGCTCTGCCTGCTATTGCAGGGAAAACTCTTTTCTTAATGCCATCCTCAATACTTTATTGCTGGACAAAAAAGAGGTTGTAATCCTGGACATGGGTGCCGGGATTGAACACCTTACCCGCGGGACCTCCAGGAGTGTGGATCTGATGATCGTAGTTGCTGAACCCACCAGGGCCGGCGTAAATACAGCTCTGGTGGTGCAGAAACTTGCCCGTGAACTTGGTTTGGAAAAAATCAAGATCCTGGGTAACAAGATCAGGCGTGAGGAAGAAAAGGAGCTCATCCGGCAAAACTTCAGCGAGGAAGATATCCTTGGTTTTTTGCCGTACGAAGAGAAAATTTGGGCTAAATCCATGGATTCCAATCCTACCAATTTCAGTGAGGAAGATTTATTGTCGGGAATGGAGGAAGTGTTTCAAAAGGTTTTAAAGGAGGTGGAAACCAGCGTAAAAGATCATTGAGGAACTAGCTGGAGGATGTGGCTATATTTAAAATTTTATTAAATTAGGGGAGGTTAGTAAGGCTTATGGCTGAAAAGAAGAAGAAGAAAGAACTCGATCGCAATAGGTCTGTCGACCCCGCTGTTCTAGAGGTATTAGCCAACACAGAAGACAGTGGGATAGAATCGGCTTTTGACCGCTACCTGAATATGCAGCCCCAGTGTAACTTTGGGGAACAAGGTATTTGTTGTCATATCTGTATCCAGGGTCCCTGCCGGATTACAAAGAAGGCGAGCAAAGGTATTTGCGGGGCTCCGGCGTATACCATAGTAGCCCGTAACCTGGTGCGTAGCGCCCTTGGTGGCTGTTGTGCACACGCCGACCATGGTCTGCATGCCACCCATTTGGCAGATGCAGTTTTGGAAGGGAAAGCACCGGACTATACTATTACCGATACCAAGAAACTTTATGCTGTAGCCGCACGTCATGGTGTTTCCACAGAAGGCAAGGAAGACAGTGCTATCTTCAGGGAATTGGTTGATATCGCCCTGGAAGACTTCAGTCGCCTGGATGGAAAAGAAAATACCTGGCTTGCCAATGTCGTAGTTCCGGAAAGAATTGAAAAATACCGGGAATGCAACATTCTGCCGAGCAGTATTCACCGCACTATTGCCGATGCTATGGCTCAGACTCACGTGGGGATGGATGCCGATCCCGTCAACCTCGTTTTTAAAGCTCTGGAGGTTTCCTTGGCCGACTACATGGGCGAACATATTGCTACCAGTATCTCTGATATTTTATTTGGGACCCCCAAGCCGGTTGTTTCCGAAGCCAACATGGGAGTTTTGGATGCAGATTATGTTAACATCGCTGTCCATGGACATAACCCCATCTTAAGTGAAATGATCGTCAAAGCAGCCCGGGATATGAAGGGCGATGCGGAAAAGGCAGGCGCAAAAGGGATCAAATGCGCAGGGATCTGCTGTACCGGTAACGAGATCCTCATGAGACAGGGTGTACCCATTCTGACCAACTATGCTTCTCAGGAGCTGGCCATTATGACCGGTGCTGTCGATGCCATGGTTGTGGACTTGCAGTGCATCATGCCTGGCATTCAGGCAGTTTCCGAGTGTTTCCATACCCGGATCATCACAACCTTGCCGTCGGTTAAAATTCCCGGCTCTTACCATGTGGCTTTTGAAGAATCCCGCGCCATGGAAAAGGCCCGTGAGGTAATCGAACTGGCTATTGCAGCCTACAAGGAAAGAAACAAGGAAATTAAGATTCCGCAGTATAAAAACAAGGTTGTAGCCGGTTTCAGCGTGGAGGCAATGCTTGATTTATTTGCTGCCATTAACCCGGAAAGGCCAATCAAAGTGTTAACCGACGCTATCCTTTCAGGGGAACTGCGCGGTGTCTGCCTGATGGCAGGATGCAATAACTTAAAGCGTATTCACGACGACAACCATTTTACCATTGCTAAGGAATTGGCTAAAAATAACGTACTGCTGGTGGCCACAGGCTGCGCAGCCCAGACTTATGCCAAGTTTGGCCTGATGAATGACGAAGGGGTAGAAAAGTATGCAGGCGACGGCTTGAAGGCTTTCATAAACCGCCTGAATGAAGCTAACAAAGATAACCTGATCGATAAGCTTCCTCTGGTATTCCATATGGGTTCCTGCGTGGACAACTCCAGGGCCTATGACCTGATGACCTATATGGCCGAAGAACTGGGAATGGATACCCCCAAGGTTCCCTATGCTGCCAGTGCTCCGGAAGCCATGAGTGAAAAAGCGATTGCTATCGGTAGCTGGTGTGTCACTCTGGGGATGCCCACCCACGTTGGTGTGGTACCGCCCCTGCCCGGAAGCCCGCTAGTAGACGGCATTGCCCTGCAAATAGCCCATGATGTTTATGGCGGCTATTTCATCTGGGAAACCGATGCAATGGAGAGCGCCAAGAAGATTCTGGCGGCTTTGGATGAAAGAACCTGGAAACTCAAGGTTCATAATATGGCTAAGGAACAGTATGAAACAGAAGCCATTTCCAAAACCTGGTAAATAAACTTATATAATAAAGGAGGTAAGAGCGTATGTCAGGAATAGTAGGTAGAGAATGGGAAAAATCCTTTGAAGAAATATATGACGGTGCCATAGATGAGTCTAATCCCCCCTTAGCGTTATTTCAGAAGGCTCTGGACGGGGCGATCATCGCTACCAGTTATGCCGAAATTTTGCTAACCCAAGCGATCAAGCGTTATGGTCCGGAACAACCGATTGGTTATCCTGATACCGGGTACTTTTTGCCGGTTATCATGTGCTTGAGCGGTGAGGAAGTTACCAAGTTGGGCCAACTGCCCCCAATCTTGAACCGCTTGCGTAACCAGGTTAAAGAAGAACTCAACTTTAATAATGCACGTCTTTGCGGTGAATCCACAGCTTATGCTGCTGAAATTATTGAAGCGTTACGCTACGTTAATGGCGACAATCTTCATGTGGCACCCTGGACAGGGTTCGTTACCGACCCAGTTGTGCGCCGTTACGGGATCTTGCTCGTGGACTGGACTATCCCCGGTCAGGCTGTCCTGGTTGGTAAAGCGAAATCGACAGAAGCATTGGCCAAGATAGTCAGCGACCTGCAGGCCAAAGGTTTCATGATCTTTATGGCTTACGAAGTAGTGGACCAGGCCATCGAAGCCGGTCTGAAGCTTGGTATAGACTTTATTACGTTTACCCTGGGTAACTTCACGCAGGTTATTCATGCTGTTAACTATGCCCTGCGTGCTGGGTTGGCCTTTGGCGGAATCAAACCGGGCTTACGTGAAGAGCAAAGGGATTACCAGCGGCGCCGTATTCGGGCCTTCGTCCTCCACTTTGGAGAAAGGGATGAAGTTCAGATTGCCGCCCACTTTGCCGCTATTTTCTTGGGCTTCCCTGTGCTTGTCGACCATGAACTTCCCGAGGATGAGCAGATACCCAACTGGTACATTTCCCATCCGGACTATGAAACCATGGTTCAGGTTGCCCTTGAAGTGCGTGGTATCAAACTTAAGATCCTGGATATTCCGGTACCCTTCACGGTTGCCCCTGCTTTTGAAGGAGAGGCCATTCGTAAGAAGGATATGTACTTCGAATTTGGCGGGGCCCGTACACCTTCCTGGGAACTTGTCCAGATGGTTAGCGAAGATGAAATTGAAGACGGCAAGGTAGAGGTTGTTGGCATAGATGTTGACCAAATAGAAGAAGGAGCCGCGATTAGCTGCGGTATTAAGATAAAAATATACGGGCGTAAAATGCAGGAAGACTTTGAGTCGGTCCTTGAGCGCCGTATCCACGACTTTGTGAACTACGGCGAAGGCCTCTGGCATACCGGACAGCGTAACATCTGTTGGTACCGGGTCAGCAAGGATTGTATGGCTAAAGGCTTTAAACTGCGCCATTACGGCGATCTGCTGATTGCTAAGTTTAAAGATGAATTCCCTGCCATTGTGGACAGAGTTGAGGTTACAATTTACACGGATCCAAAACTAGTGGATGAGGGATTGAAAGAAGCATTTGAAGTTTATGCCCGTCGTGATGCCCGCTTGGCCGGGTTAACGGACGAGTCTGTCGAGGAGTTTTATTCTTGTACCCTCTGCCAGTCTTTTGCACCAAACCACGTCTGCATTGTTACCCCACAGCGTTTGGGACTTTGTGGTGCTGTTAGTTGGCTTGACGCCAAAGCTTCCAATGAGATCGACCCCACTGGGCCGAACCAGCCCATTAAGAAGGAAGGCCTCATTGACGAAGAAAAAGGTATCTGGCAGTCCATGAACGATTTCGTTTACCAAAACAGTAACCGCACTATTGAAGAATGCACCATGTATTCCTTTATCGACCGTCCCCAGACTTCCTGCGGTTGCTTCGAGTGTATCATGGGTATCGTTCCTGAGTGTAATGGGGTAATGGTCACCACCCGTGAACATACCGGACTAACTCCCTGCGGTATGAACTTCTCCACCCTGGCCGGCTCCGTCGGCGGTGGGATTCAGACCCCCGGCTTCATGGGGCATGGACGTACCTATGTTCTGAGTAAGAAGTTTATCAGTGCTGACGGTGGATTAGGGCGTCTTGTCTGGCTACCTAAGGAACTAAAAGAATTCCTAGGGGACGACCTGCGCAAATCTGCTGAGGAACAGGGCCTGGGTGCTGATTTTGTGGATAAGATTGCCGATGAAACAATCGGCGAAAGCGCTGAGGAGATCATGCCTTTCCTCGAAGAAAAAGGACACCCTGCCTTAACTATGGATCCCTTAATGTAATTAGATAAAAATTTACGGTTAAATCCCCTGCCAAAAGGCAGGGGATTTAACCGGTATTAAGAAAAAGAAAGGAGTCGAAACGATGGGTTTAACAGGATTACAAATTTTTAAACACTTGCCGAAGACCAATTGTAAGGAATGTGGTTTCCCCACCTGTTTGGCATTTGCAATGGCTCTGGCTAATGGACAGATTGCGCTTGATGCTTGTCCATACGTCTCCGAAGAAGCAAAGGAGGCCCTATCTTCTGCAGCTGCACCACCTATTCGCAAGGTAAAAATAGGAGTTGGCGATAACGCTATAGAAATGGGCGATGAAACGGAAATTTTCCGTCACGACAAGCGCTTCAACCATCCAACCGCCTTCGCTGTTGCTATCAAAGACGACGAAGATGTTGCTGCAAAAGTTGATACGTTTAATGACCTTTCCTTTACCCGGGTTGGACAGCACTACGAGGCAGATATGATTGCCTTAGTCAATGCTTCCGGTGATGCTGCCAAGTTTAAGGCTGCTGCAGAAACCGCCGCTGCTAAAACTGCAAAAAACTTTGCCCTTATTTCTGAGGATGTAGCTGCCATGGAAGCTGCCCTGGAGGTCCTGGCTGACCGCAAGCCCCTTATTTATGCTGCTAATAACGATAATTATGAGAAAATGACCGAACTGGCTAAAGCAAAAGAATGTCCCCTTGTTGTAAAAGCTGCAAATCTTGAGGATCTAACTGCCCTGGTAGAAAAGATCGTAGCTCTTGATTACAAAGAACTGGTACTCGATCCCGGTTCAAGGGATACCAGCAAGGTTTTAGCCGACATGACCCAGATCCGGCGTCTGGCTGTTAGGAAGAAGTTCCGCCCCTTTGGCTATCCTACCATTGCTTTTACCTCCAAAGAGGATCCCCGGGAGGAAATGATGCAGGCAGGAATCTACCTTGCTAAATTTGCCAGCATTGTTGTTATCAATACGGATAAGAAAGAGCATATACTGCCACTGTTGAGCTTAAGGTCAAACATTTTTACAGACCCACAAAAACCGGTACAAGTTGAGCCCGGCTTGCATGAAGTTGGGGATGTAAACGAAAATTCTCCTGTTTATTGTACCACGAACTTCTCCCTTACCTACTACCTGGTAGAAGGCGAAGTCGATGCTACCCGTATTCCCAGTTATATAATTTCGGTTGATACGGCCGGTACATCGGTGCTAACCTCCTATGCCGATAACAAATTTACAGCAGAAAAAATTACTGAAACTATCAAGGCTGTTGGGATAGAAGATAAAGTCAAGCATAGAAATATTGTTATCCCCGGTGGGGTTGCTGTACTGCAAGGGAAATTGGAGGACGAATCCGGTTGGAAGGTCATTGTTGGTCCAAGGGAATCTTCCGGTATTAACAAATTTGCAAAAGACCTGTTTGCCTAATATTAAGTAAGCAGATATTTTTGACATGAAAGGAGAAGAGCGATGGGTGTGGAAATATTAAAAGAAAAATATAGAAGTGAAGTGCGGGAAGTCGTTTTAGGCGCAACCGCAGAAGATGGTGGAACTCGCTCTCATACTATTAAAGTTGGGGGAGAAACAACCCTGCCGTTCCTGCATTTTGAAGGTACTGTTCCTAACCGCCCCGTTATTTCTATGGAGGTATGGGATATATTCCCCGAGGAATGGCCCGACAATTTGAAAGATGCTTTTGGGGATGTGCTTTCGGATCCCGCTGCCTGGGCTAAAAAATGTGTGGATGAATTTGGCGCCGACATGATTACACTTCGATTTAAGAGCGCCGATCCGGATTTAAAAAATTCAACTGCTGAGGATCTAATACCGGTATTGAAAAAGGTCCTGGAAACTGTCAAAGTTCCACTAATCGTTTACGGTTGCGGTAAGCCGGAAAAGGACAACGAAATTATTGGACCACTGGCAGAATCTGCCGAGGGAGAAAACCTGCTCCTGGGTGTTGCCGAACAGGATAACTTCAAAGCTGTTGCTAGTGCCGCCATGGCTTACAAGCACAGTGTTATTGCCAAATCTCCTATTGATATTAACATTGCTAAGCAGCTAAATATACGTATTTCTGAATTAAGTACACCACTCCTCGATCGTATTATCATCGACCCAACCGTTGCTGCCCTTGGATATGGTCTTGAATATGCTTATTCAATCATGGAAAGAGCCCGCTTTGGTGCTCTCAATGGTGACAGGATGTTAGCTATGCCGATGATCGGTGATGTAGGACATGAGGTATGGAGTAAGAAAGAAGCCGTTATTTCAGGCGAAGAAGAGGCTACTTGGGGAGACCAGGCCGAACGTTCACTTACCTGGGAAGCAACAACAGCAATGGCCCTCCTGCAAGGTGGCGTAGATATTATTAATATGCGTAATCCTGCTGCAGCGGCGCTGGTGAAAAAGAATATTGACGATTTAATGCAGGACAACAGCTATTAAAAAAATTTGCCGGATTGTCCCGGACTAGCACAGGGGGGATCCGGCAAATTAATCTAAAATAAGGAGGATATATTAAATGATCATTATTGGTGAGAGGATCAACGGTATGTTTAACGACATTGCCCAAGCGATCCGTGAAAAAGATCCAAAGCCGGTCCAAGAATGGGCCCAAAAACAGGAAGCTATGGGCGCCGGCTATCTTGACCTTAACGTGGGACCTGCTGTTGCAGACAGGGTCTCAGCCATGAAATGGCTTGTTGAGATTACCCAAGAGGCAAGCAAGCTACCCCTTTGCTTGGACTCTACGGATTACGATGCGATCGAAGCAGGCCTTGAGCTTTGCAAGCAGCCTGCCATGATCAACTCGGTTCCTGCTGTCCAGGAGAAAATGGACAGGGTCTTTACTATGGCTAAGAAATATGATTCTGAAATAATCGGTCTGGCTATGGACGCAGAAGGGATACCCAAGGATGCAGAAAGCCGTATTGCTTTAGCTATGGAATTGGTAGCTAACTGTGATGGTCATGGTATAGCCCTTGATAAGTTATACATTGACCCTCTGGCTTTACCTTGTAACGTAGCCCAGGATCATGGTCCTGAAGTTCTAGAAACCTTGCGTCAGATCAAGCTTCTTTCTGATCCGCCCCCCAAGACGACTATTGGACTGAGCAACATTTCCCAGGGCACAAAAGATCGTCCACTAATTAACCGTATTTTTGCAGTAATGGCCATGGGTGCGGGGCTGGATTCTGCAATAGCAGACGCCAGTGACAAGGATCTAATGGCTGCAGTAGCAACAGCCCGTATTATTCTTAATATGGATATATATTGCGACTCCTATATTAATGTCTTTACGTCTCAAAACCAATAACTATTCCGGCGCTAAAAGGGGAGGGTGAATTAAATGATCGTTGGCGAAAGGAAACCGTTGGCCGAACTGGCAGAGATGCTTAAACCCTACCAAAAGATACTCGTTCTTGGTTGCGGTACCTGCGTTACTGTTTGTTTAGCCGGTGGGGAAAAAGAAGCAGAAGAAACAGCAGCAGCTCTTTCTTTATTGGCTCAAAAAGAAGGTAAAAAGGTAGAACTTGATACACATAGCATAAAAAGGCAATGCGAATATGAATTTATTGATGAATATGCAGATAAATTAGCTGAATATGATGTAATTCTTTCTTTAGCCTGTGGTGTGGGTGTTCAGACCATGACTGAAAGACTTCCTGATAAAATTATTTTACCGGGTCTGAATACTCAGTTTATGGGTTACCCCACCGAACAGGGAGTCTGGAAAGAAAATTGTCTTGGATGTGGTGATTGCGTTTTAGATCTGACGATGGGTATCTGCCCGATTACCCGCTGCTCTAAGAGTATGCTGAATGGCCCTTGCGGTGGTTCCCAAGACGGCAAGTGCGAAGTCAGCAAGGATGTAGATTGTGCTTGGCACTTAATTTATGAGCGGCTGAAGAAATTTGGCAAACTTGACAAGATGGAAGCAATCCAGCCCCCGAAAAACTGGTCTACTTCCCATCACGGCGGAGTGAGAACAACTGTAAGGGAGGATGTCAGACTTGAAACCAGCGAGTAACCTTGAAAAAGTACTAAGCAGCGGTAATTTTGCGGTTACGGGGGAACTTGGTCCGCCTAAAAGTGCCAATGTGGATCTTGTCAAACACCATGCCGAGGAAATGCGCAATTACGTCGATGCTTACAATATTACCGACAACCAGACCGCAATAGTGCGGACCTCCAGTATCGGGGTTGCGGCTTTGCTGATTCAAATGGGTCTGGATCCTGTCGTGCAGATGACCTGCCGCGATAGGAACAGGATCTGTTTACAAAGTGACCTTCTGGGTGCAGCAAGTTTTGGAGCAAGAAACTTCCTCTGCCTGCAGGGTGACCATGCCTTGTTTGGTAACGAACAGCAGGCAAAAAACGTTTATGACATTGACTCCATGCAGTTACTTGATTGTGTCAGAAAAATGAGGGATGAAAACGTATTCATCGGAGGAGAAGAACTTGAGCATCCGCTGCCAAAAGTTTTTATTGGTGCGGTAGCCAACCCCTTTGCTGACCCCTTTGAATACAGAGCCTTGCGCCTGGCCAAAAAAGTGGCAGCGGGGGCACAGTTTGTGCAGACCCAGTGTATTTTTGATCTGGACCGTTTTGAAAAATGGATGGAAATAGTCAGGGAAATGGGGCTGCATAATAAAGTTAAAATCATGGGCGGGGTTACCCCCATTAAATCCCTTGGTGCAGCCCGCTATATGAAGAACTTTGTTTCCGGTATGATCGTTCCTGATGCACTCATAGACCGTATTAAAGGTGCGCAGGATAAGAAAAAAGAGGGCATTAAGATTGCAATCGAAACTATTCAGCGCTTGAAGGAGATAGAAGGTGTAGCCGGAGTGCACGTTATGGCTATTGCCTGGGAAGAAGTTGTTCCTGAAATAGTGGAGGCTGCCGGATTGTATCCACGTCCCAAGCTCGACTAATTATAGCGGATTAAAAAACCGGAGCTGTTTGAAATAAATTCCCTGGAGCCTTATTCGGCTTCTTGTAATAAGATACAGATTAATAATAACAGGGACATGGGGCGTTTCTGACTTATATTTCTGCCGGGAAGGGTGCAAATCCGGAACGGACCACAATCGGAGGGAAGCAGCAATGCGACCCGTACGAATGTCAAGAGGGTGCTTCGTCCGCCAATACTTCCG